>Ga0081540_1000117_pt1 | contig 84123 bp, 76 predicted proteins | sample TabmetS2T1R1_FD_71024 | JGI IMG/M metagenome (GOLD analysis project Ga0081540, IMG submission 71024) | Tabebuia heterophylla rhizosphere microbial communities from the University of Puerto Rico - S2T1R1 | ecosystem: Host-associated > Plants > Roots > Rhizosphere ...
CTGGCCGCCTCCGCGGACGGCGACGTGACCGTCTACGCGCCCGCCGGCGGCGTCACCGGCCCGTGAGCCGGCCGCGCTGGAGCGCCGCCTGCACCCGCCGCTCGGCGGCGGCCTGCTGCTCCAGCGTGTGACCGGGCGCCTGGGCCAGCAGTTCCTTGGTCGCCCGGGCCGTGTCCGGGTCCAGCGCGAGGATCGCCGCGACCAGATCACCGACCGCGGCGTCGAGCTCGCCGGCCGGGACCACCAGCTCGGCGATCCGCAGCGCCCGCGCCTCGCCCGCGGTCACCGAACGCCCGGTCAGGCACAGCTCCAGCGCCCGCGGCAGGCCCGCCATGTCGACAAGTGGCTTTGTCCCCAGCAGATCGGGGACCAGGCCCAGGGTCGGCTCGCGCATGGACAGCCGCGCGTCATCGGCGAGCACCCGCATGTCGCAGGCGAGCGCCAGCTGGAACCCGGCCCCGATCGCGTGCCCCTGCACCGCGGCCACCGACACGATCGAGGGGCCGCGGAGCCAGCTGAAGCCCTCCTGGCAGGAGGCGATCCAGTCCTCGAATCCCGGATCCGCGGGGCTGGGGAGCGGGTCCTCGCCCGCCACCTCTTCGCCGCCGAGCAGCCGCAGGTCGATCCCGGCCGAGAACGCCGGGCCTGCCCCGCGGATCACCACCACCCGCACGCCGGGCGGGAGGGACCGCCCGATGGCCGCCAGGCCGCGCCAGGTACCTGGTGTCATGGCATTGCGGCGCTCCGGCCGGGACAACGTCACCGTGGCGGCGCCGGGGGCCGGCTGGTCCAGATCCAGCCGCAGGCCCGCTCGGGCGAGATCGGCCGGGGCGGGCGTCAACGTCGCTCAGCGGTTCGTGCGGGCCTTGCCCCGGGTGGCACCGCCGCGGCCGCGCAGCGATACCCCGTTCTCGGTGAGGATGCGGTGCACGAAGCCATAAGAGCGCCCGGTCGCCGCGGCGAGCGAGCGGATGCTCTCGCCCGCGTCGTACCTCTTCTTCAGGTCCGACGCGAGCTTGGCCCGGTCGGCGCCCGTGACGCGGGTACCTTTCTTGAGGGTCTCGGCCACGCGTACCTCCCGTGAGCTGAAGTGGTCGCTGCGTTACCCGCCCTTTCCGCCATGATCACAAATTAGCGCCCGATCGGCTACCCAGATCGGGGTAAATGATCACCGCATTTTCGGCTCAGGCCAGCGCCACCAGGTCCGACAGCTCCTCGCTCCAGGAGTCTTCGACGCCGTCCGGCAGCAGGATGACCCGCTCGGGGGCCAGCGCCTCGACCGCCCCCTCGTCGTGAGTGACCAGCACGATCGCGCCCCGGTAACGGCGCAGCGCGGCCAGGATCTCCGCCCTGCTCGCGGGGTCCAGGTTGTTGGTCGGCTCGTCGAGCAGCAGCACGTTGGCCCCCGACACCACCAGCAGCGCAAGCGCGAGCCGGGTCTTCTCCCCGCCCGACAGCACCGCTGCGGGCTTGGCGACCGCGTCGCCGGAGAACAGGAACGACCCGAGGATGCCCCGCAGTTCGCCGTCGGGCAGGTCCGGTGCGGCCGATCGCAGGTTGTCCAGCACGCTGCGCTCGCTGTCCAGCGTCTCGTGCTCCTGCGCGTAGTAGCCGAGGCGCAGCCCGTGGCCGGGCGTGACGCGCCCGGTGTCGGGCTGCTCCAGCCCGGTCAGCAGGCGCAGCAGGGTGGTCTTGCCGGCACCGTTGAGACCGAGGACGACGATCCTGGCGCCGCGGTCCACCGCCACGTCCACCCCGGCGAAGACCTCCAGCGAGCCGTAGGACTTCGACAGGTCCGTCGCGGCCAGCGGGGTCTTGCCGCACGGGGCCGGCACCGGGAAGCGCAGCCGCGCCACCCGGCCCGCGGGGCGCTCGGCGCTTACCCCTGCCAGCAGCCGCCGCGCCCGCCGCTCCATGCTCTGCGCGGCCCTGGCCTTGGTCGCCTTCGCCCGCATCTTGTCCGCCTGCGCCTGCAGGGCGGCCGCCTGGCGCTCGGCGTTCGCGGCTTCGCGCTTGCGCCGGCGGGCGTCGGTCTCGCGCTGCTCCAGGTACGCCCGCCAGCCGACGTTGTAGATGTCGAGCGCGGCGCGGTCGGCGTCCAGGTGGAAGACCTTGCCGACCACCGCCTCCAGCAGCGCGGCGTTGTGGCTGATGATCACCACGCCCCCGCGGAACGCGCGGAGGTGGTCGCGCAGCCAGGCGACGGAATCGGTGTCCAGGTGGTTGGTGGGCTCGTCGAGCAACAGCGTCTGCGCGTCAGAGAACAGGATCCTGGCCAGTTCCACCCGGCGCCGCTGCCCGCCCGAGAGCGTCCGCAGCGGCTGCGTCAGCACGCGGTCGGGCAGCCCCAGGCTGGAGGCGATGGCCGCGGCCTCGGCCTCCGCCGCGTAACCGCCGAGCACGAACAGCCGCTCCTCTAGCGAGGAGTACCGCCGCACGGCGGCGTCCCGGCGCACGGCATTGGGGTCGGCCATTGCCTCCTCGGCGGCCCGCATGCCGGCGCGGACCTCATCAAGCCCGCGGGCCGACAGGACCCGGTCGATGGCCAGCGCCGTCAGGTCGCCCGCCCGGGAGTCCTGCGGCAGGTACCCGATCGTGCCCCGGCGCCGCACCGTGCCCGCGGCCGGCAGGCCCTCGCCCGCCAGCACCCGGGCGAGCGTGGTCTTGCCGGCCCCGTTGCGGCCGACGAGACCCACCTTGTCCCCGGGGCTGATCTGGAAGGTCGCGCCCTCCAGCAGCAGTTGCGCGCCAGCCCGCAGTTCCAGGCCGGTGGCCGCGATCACGTGAACTCACTCCTTACACAGGGAACACCAGATTCTCTCAACACCCCCGCGGGCGGGGCATTCCCTTTTACGGCAGGAGCGGCAGCATGGCTCCAGCGTACCCGCTCCGTCCCGGGAACCCCCAGGCCGTGCTGGCCCGGGGACGGAGGGACGGCGGCGCGCTTCCTATGCTGGCCCCGTGCACCTGGATCTCATCGCGGTCGTGGTCAGGGATTATGACTCTGCGATCGGCTTCTTCGTCGGTGCGCTGGGTTTCGAGCTTGTCGAGGACTCCCCGGCGCTCACGAACGACGGGCGCCCCAAACGGTGGGTCGTGGTCAGGCCGCCGGGCGCCGCGACGGGCCTGCTGCTCGCGCGGGCGGACGGGGAGGACCAGGCCGCCGTCATCGGGAACCAGGTCGCTGGGCGGGTAGGGTTCTTCCTCCGCGTGGAGGACTTCGACGCCGCATACGCGCGGATGACGTCGGCCGGCGTCCGCTTCGTGTCGCGGCCGCGCTCGGAGCCGTACGGCCGCGTCGCCGTCTTCCTCGACATCTCCGGGAACCGGTGGGACCTTCTCGGTCCCGCGTGAGGACCGGGCCGGCGAGCCGCCGCGGTCATGGGAGGCCGGGCTCGGTGATGCGGATGCGGATGGCCCGGAACAGGCGCGGGGTGTCCTCTAGGACCGCCAGCCGGGGGTCGCGCACGGTGAGAAAGCGCTCGACCGCACGCGCCATGAACGGTGCCAGCCGGGGATCGGCGCGCACGGCGGCCATCGCGCGCCGGTCGCCGCCAAGCACGACCGCGTCGAGCCGGTCCGCGTACGGCCCCAGGACGGCCAGCGCGGTGTCCGCGGCGGCGCGCAGCGCGGCGGACGCCTGGTTCTCGCGGCGCCGGGCGAACCGGCGCTGCGACCAGCCGCCGGCCGCGGCGCGGCCGTGGACGAGCCGGGAGCCGGTCTTCGAGGCGGCCAGGCGCGGCGGATCGCCGGTGAACACGCCCACGGCATGCCCGCCGAGGCGGACGAGCAGCACGCCCACCGTGCGGTCCGCGGCCGCGTGCGCGGCCATCAGCTCCGCCTGCCGCGCCGGGTCCGGCTGGCCCTCCGTCGGCCGCGGCAGGGGCGGGAACGGTGGGTGGCAGGCGGCGGCCGCGCCGTCGCCTGCGCGCAGCACGGTGACCTCCGGGCCCGGCTCCGCCACGGTCGGCCCGTGCCGGGCGGCGAAGTCGTCCACCCATCGCACCAGCCGCTCCGGCGGGACCTCCACCCAGCGCGGGCCGGCCCTGCTTCCCGTCACCCCCGGCTCCGCCTGCGCATCGGCCTCCGGGCTGTGGAAGCATGATCATGAGGTAGGTGTCGCCAGGTGTGCACCTGGCTCATGATCACGAGATGAACGGGGTGCCGGGACGAGGTCAGACGTTGAAGCCCAGGGCCCTGAGCTGCTCCCGGCCGTCCTCCGTGATCTTGTCCGGGCCCCACGGCGGCAGCCATACCCAGTTGATCCGGAAGCCGGGCACGATGCCCTCCAGCGCGGCGGCGGCCTGGTCCTCGATCACGTCGGTCAGCGGGCAGGCGGCGCTGGTGAGGGTCATGTCGATGGTGGCGGCCCGGTCCTCGCCGAGGGCGACGCCGTAGACCAGGCCGAGGTCGACGACGTTGATGCCGAGCTCGGGGTCGACCACGTCGCGCAGGGCCTCCAGCACGTCCTCGACCTCGGTACCCGCCGCGCCGGCTGCCTGCGCCGCGCCGTCGGCCGGGGATTCGGCGTGTGTTGCGTCTGCAGTGTCCTGGTTCATCCGTTCTACTCCCGCCTCAGCTGGGTCTCGCCGTCGCGCATCGCCTGCGCGGTCGCGTCCTTCCATGCCATCCAGCCAAGAAGGGCGCACTTGATCCTGGCCGGGTACTTCGACACCCCGGCGAAGGCGACGGCGTCCCCGAGCACGTCCTCGTCGGGTTCGGCCTCGCCCCGCGACTGCATGAGCGCGACGAACTCGTCGCAGGTCGCCATGGCGTCGCTGACCGGTTTGCCGATGATCAGCTCGCTCATGACCGACACGCTGGCCTGGCTGATCGAGCAGCCCAGCGCGTCGTAGGAGATGTCGGCCACGGCCGGCTCCGCGCCCGCGTCCTTCAGCGCGACCCGCAGGGTCACCTCGTCGCCGCAGATCGGGTTCACGTGCCGGACCTCGGCGTCGTGGGGCTCACGCAGGCCCTTGTGGTGCGGGTGCCGGTAGTGGTCGAGGATGATCTCCTGGTACAGCGACTCGAGCTGCATCTCCCCTCCCTCACGCCACCTGGAAGAACCGCTGCGCCTGGCGTATTCCCTCGGCCAGCGCGTCCACCTCGTCGAGCGTGTTGTACAGGTAGAACGAGGCCCGGGTGCTGGACTGGACGCCGAGCGCCCGGTGCAGCGGCCAGGCGCAGTGGTGCCCGGCCCGGACCGCTATGCCGAGCTCGTCGAGGACCTGGCCGACGTCGTGCGGGTGCACGCCGTCAACCTCGAACGAGATCGCGGCGCCCCGGCCGGCCGGTGCCGTCGGCCCGAGGATCCGCAGGCCGTCGATGTCCGCCAGCCTGGCCAGCGCGTGGCCGAGCAGCTGCTGCTCGTGCGCGTGGATGGCGTCGCGCCCGATCTCGTTCAGGTAGTCCATGGCCGCCGCCAGGCCGACGGCCTGGGCGATCGGCATCGTGCCCGCCTCGAACTTGTGCGGCGGCGGGGCGTACGTGGACCGCTCCATCCACACGGTCTCGATCATCTCCCCGCCCCCGAGGAACGGGGGCATCTCGTCGAGCAGCTCCCGGCGCCCCCAGAGCACCCCGATGCCGGTCGGCCCGCACATCTTGTGGCCGGTGAAGCCGAGGAAGTCGACGCCGAGCGCGGCGACGTCCACCGGCATGTGCGGGACCGACTGGGCGGCGTCCGCCAGGACCAGCGCGCCCGCGGCGTGGGCCGCTTCGGCGATCTCCCGCACCGGGTTGACGGTGCCGAGCACGTTGGACTGGTGGACGAGCGCGACCAGCTTCGTCCGCTCGGTGATCAGCTCGCCGATCGCCGATAGGTCGAGCTGGCCGTCCCACCCCGTCACCTTGAACCAGCGCAGCGTGGCGCCGGTCCGCTCGCACAGCATCTGCCACGGCACGATGTTGGAGTGGTGTTCCATCTCGGTGACCACGATCTCGTCGCCGGGCCCGAGCCGGAACCTCCCCTCGCGAGCGTTGCCCATCGAGTACGCGACGAGGTTGATGCCCTCGGAGATGTTCTTGGTGAAGATGACCTCGGTCTCGTCGGCGGCGCCGATGAACTGTGCCGCCTTGATCCGGGCACCCTCGTAGGCCTCGGTCGCCTCCTCGCCCAGCTCGTGGTTGGCCCGGTGGATGTTGGCGTTGTGCCGCTCGTAGAACTCGGCCAGCGCGTCGATGACGTGGCGCGGCTTCTGGGACGTGTTGGCGCTGTCGAGGTAGACGAGCGGCCGGCCGCCGCGGACCGTGCGGTCCAGGATCGGGAAGTCCTTGCGGATGCGCGCGACGTCGAGGGTCATGACGCCGCCCCCGCTTTCTCGGGGGGCTTCGGGGGGTCGCCTCCCCGAGCTAGCGCGGTCCAGCGCTCGTAGCCCTCGGTCTCCAGCGTTTCGGCCAGCTCGGGGCCGCCCTCCTCGACGATCCGGCCGCCCACGAACACGTGTACGAAGTCCGGCGTGATGTAGCGCAGGATCCGGGTGTAGTGCGTGATCAGCATGACCCCGTGGTCCGGCTCGGCGCGGAAGCGGTTGATCCCCTCCGCCACCACCCTGAGTGCGTCGATGTCCAGCCCCGAGTCGGTCTCGTCCAGGACCGCGATCTTCGGGGCGAGCAGCTCGAGCTGGAGGATCTCGTGCCGCTTCTTCTCGCCGCCGGAAAAGCCCTCGTTGAGGTTCCGGCTCGCGAACGCCGGGTCGATTGAGAGGCTCTTCATCGCGTCGGCCAGTTCCTTGCTGAAGGTGCGCAGCTTGGGAGCCTCGCCGCGGACGGCGGTGATGGCCGTGCGGAGGAAGTTGGAGACCGACACGCCGGGCACCTCGACCGGGTACTGCATGGCGAGGAACAGCCCGGCGCGGGCGCGGGCGTCCACGCTCATCGCCAGCACGTCCTGGCCGTCGAGTGTGATCGATCCCTGGGTGACCAGGTACCGGGGGTGACCGGCGATCGCGTACGCGAGGGTGGACTTGCCCGAGCCGTTCGGGCCCATGATCGCGTGCGTCTCGCCGGCCGGCACGGTCAGGTCGACGCCGCGCAGGATCTCACGAGCCTCGCCCGCGGCGTCCAGCACGCTGACGTGCAGGTCGTGGATCTCCAGGGTCGCCATCACATCTCTCCCGAATCAGCTGAGCCGGCCTGGTTGCCGGCATCAAGCGCGACGTAGACGTCATCGTTCTCGATCTTCACCCGGTAGGTGGGCACCGGCTTGGTGGCCGGCGGGCTGGTGGGCTTGCCGGTGCGCAGGTCGAAGCAGGACCCGTGCAGGTAGCACTCCACCGTGCAGTCGTAGACGTCCCCTTCGGACAGCGGCACTTCCTCGTGCGAGCACACGTCGTGCAGGGCGAACACCTCGCCCTCGGCGCGGATCACCGCCACCGGCACGTCGCCGATGTCCACCCCGAGCGCTCCCTCATCGGGCACGTCGGACAGGGCGCACGCGCGGACGAACTCGGTCATGACTGCTGCCCTCCGGTGTCCGTCGCCAGCTCGGCCTCGATCGAGTCGGCGATCCGGTCGCGCAGCTCCGGCACGCTGATCTTGCCGATCAGCTCGGCGAAGAAGCCGCGGATCACCAACCGCCGCGCCTCGGCCAACGGGATGCCGCGGGCCATCAGGTAGAACAGGTGGTGGTCCTCCAGCCTTCCGCTGGTGCTCGCGTGCCCGGCGCCCACCACCTCGCCGGTGAGGATCTCCAGGTTCGGCACCGAGTCCGCCCGCGCTCCCTCGGTCAGCAGCAGGTTCCGGTTCCGCTCGTAGGTGTCGGTCCCGACCGCCTCGGCCCGGATCAGCACGTCGCCGATCCACACGGTGTGCGCCTCGTCGCCCTGCAGCGCCCCCTTGTACTCCACCCGGCTCCGGCAGTGAGGTTGCGCATGATCCACAAACAACCGGTGCTCCAGGTGCTGCCCCGCATCCGCGAAGTACGCCCCCAGCAGCTCGGCGTTGCCCCCAGGGCCGGCATAACGGACCGACGGCGCCAGCCTGACCACGCCCCCGCCGAGCGTCACCGCGGTGTGCTGCAGCCGCGCATCCCGGCCCAGCACCGCATAGTGATGCGACACGTGCACCGCATCGTCGTCCCAGTCCTGCAAGCTCACCACCGTCAGCGCGGCACCATCCCCCACGACGATCTCGACATTGTCGGCATACGTAGCGCTCCCCGCGTGATCCAGCACCACGGCGGCCCTCGCGTTGGCCCCGACCTCGATCAGCGTGTGCCCGAACGCCGCGCCCGAAGCGTCCTCGCCGCGCACAGAAACAACAGTCGGCTCGTCAATATCAGTCTCGGCCGGAATCGTTATGACCATCGCGTCCTCGAACGAGGCGAACGCCCGAGCACTGACCCGGTCGGCCGGCACCAAAGCGGCGCCGAGCCGGCGGTCGGAGCGTTGCGCCAGCACAGCGGAGACCGGCGGCACGGCGTCGCCCACCACCGAAACCTTCCCGGACGGAGCCGAACTGTCGCGGTGCAGTCCCCGCAGCCGACGAAGCGGCGTGAACCGCCACTCCTCCTCCCGCCCCGAAGGCACAGGAAAGTCGTCCAGCGAGAAGGACTGCTGCTCATGCAACCTGGACACGGGGGCCGTGGACTCCACGGCCCCCTGGAGCGCCGCCATCAGCCGACCGCCCCCTCCATCTGAAGCTCGATCAGCCGGTTCAGTTCGAGGGCGTATTCCATCGGCAGCTCGCGGGCGATCGGCTCCACGAAGCCGCGCACGATGGTGGCCATCGCCTCGTCCTCGGTCATGCCCCGGCTCATGAGGTAGAACAGCTGGTCCTCGGAGATCTTGGAGACGCTGGCCTCGTGGCCCATCTCCACGTCGTCCTCGCGCACGTCCACGTACGGGTAGGTATCGGACCGGCTGACGGTGTCTACCAGCAGCGCGTCGCACTTGACGGTGGACTTGGCGTGGTCGGCGCCCTCCTGGACCTGCACCAGGCCGCGGTAGGAGGTCCGGCCGCCGCCCCGCGCCACCGACTTGGACACGATGGTGGAGGAGGTGTTGGGCGCGCAGTGCACCATCTTCGCGCCCGCGTCCTGGTGCTGGCCCTCGCCCGCGAACGCTACCGACAGCGTCTCGCCCTTGGCGTGCTCGCCCATCAGGTACACCGACGGGTACTTCATCGTGACCTTGGACCCGATGTTGCCGTCGATCCACTCCATGGTCGCGCCCTCGTGCGCCACCGCGCGCTTGGTGACCAGGTTGTAGACGTTCGCCGACCAGTTCTGGATTGTGGTGTACCGGCAGCGGCCGCCGGCCTTCACGATGATCTCCACGACCGCGGAGTGCAGCGAGTCGGAGGAGTAGATCGGCGCCGTGCAGCCCTCGACGTAGTGCACGTAGGCGCCCTCGTCGACGATGATCAGCGTCCGCTCGAACTGGCCCATGTTCTCGGTGTTGATCCGGAAATAGGCCTGCAGCGGGATCTCCACGTGCACGCCCTTCGGCACGTAGATGAAGCTGCCGCCGGACCAGACGGCGGTGTTGAGCGCCGCGAACTTGTTGTCACCCGGTGGGATCACGCTGGCGAAGTACTCCTGGAACAGGTCGGGATGCTCCCTGAGCCCCGTGTCGGTGTCCAGGAAGATGACGCCCTTCTCCTCCAGGTCCTCGCGGATCTTGTGGTAGACCACCTCGGACTCGTACTGCGCGGCGACGCCGGCGATGAGGCGCTGCTTTTCCGCCTCGGGGATGCCGAGCTTGTCGTAGGTGTTCTTGATGTCCGCGGGCAGCTCGTCCCAGCTGGCGGCCTGCTTCTCGGTCGACCGGACGAAGTACTTGATGTTGTCGAAGTCGATGCCGGACAGGTCCGAGCCCCAGTCGGGCATGGGCTTGCGCCCGAACAGCTTGTGGCCCTTCAGCCGGAGATCGAGCATCCACTCGGGCTCGTTCTTCTTGGCCGAGATATCGCGGACGACCTCCTCGGACAGGCCGCGGCGCGCCGATGCGCCGGCCGCGTCCGAGTCGGCCCAGCCGAACTTGTAACGCTCAAGCCCCTCGAGTTCGGGGTGTGCGGTCGTCGTCATGCGGAGATGCCTCCGGGCTCAGTGGTTGCGGTGTCGGGGGTAGTGGCTGGCGCGGTCGTGCGGGTCTGGACAAGGGACGGGGCGGTCACGTGCGTCGTGCAGATGCCGTCGCCGTGGGCGATGGTGGCGAGCCGCTGCACCGGGGTGCCCAGCAGGCGGCCGAACGCCTCCGTCTCCGCCTCACACAGCTGCGGGAACTCGGCCGCGACGTGGGCGACCGGGCAGTGGTGCTGGCACAGCTGCTCTCCCCCGGCGGTGGCCGGGCTGCCCGGCGCGCCGATCGCGGAGGCGGCGTAGCCGTCGGCCGACAGGGCCTCGGCGAGCGCCTGGACCTTTGCGCCCGGCTCGGCCGACGCCATCACCGGGCGGTACCGGCGCTCAAGCTCGTCCACCTGGCGCCGGGCGAACTCGGCGACCGCGCCCGGTCCGGCCGCCTCGGCCAGGAACCGCAGCGCACTCGTGGCGAGATCGTCATAGGCGTGCTCGAAGGCACTCCGCCCGGCGTCGGTGATCACAAACAGCTTGGCCGGACGGCCCCGGCCGCGGCTGGCGGGCCGCCGTGCGCTGCGGACCTCGATCATGCCGCCGGCGAGCAGGCCGTCCAGGTGACGGCGGACCGCCGCCGGCGTCAGCCCCAGGCGTGTGCTCAGCGCGGCGGCGCTGACCGGCCCGTTCTCCAGGATGAGGCGGGCGATCCTGGCCCGGGTGCTGCTCTCCCCGCCGATCTGTGCGTGGGCACTCGCGGGCATGCCGCTGCCAGCGGCCGCACCGACGGTGCTGGCCGCCCCGGAAACGGCGCCAGTCATGCCCACGTATTTCACAACATCAGTGTGGCGTAAATCCATGCCCGCCCGCAAACGTTCTCGGTGATGACCTGGGTCACACTCTCCCTGCCAGCAACTTCCTGCCCGCCAGGCTCACCCGACATCATCCGTACCCGTGGTGACCGGCCAGGGATTGGCACAGGGCTCCCATTGTTCCCTATCCCTGACTGTCGTGCCGCGCCCTGACCGCAGCGGCGGGCGGGGCCAGGAACCCGCGAAGCAGGGCGCCTGTGCCTTCGAGGTGCTCGCTGACCGCGCAGCGGGCGCGCTCCGGGTCTCCGGCGAGGATCGCGTCGACGATCGCGGCGTGCTGGTGGGCCGTGTGCACGATGTTGTGCTGGAGCACCGGGATCGCGTTCAGCAGGTCGTTGAGCCGCATCCGGGCATCGGCACAGGCGGCGGCGAGCAGGGCGGAGCCGGTGAGCTCCGCGATCGCCAGGTGGAACAGGGTGTCGAGCCGCCGGTAGTCCTCCAGGCTGGCGCTGTTGACCGCGGCCAGCCGTTCGAGCAGGACATCGCGCCCGCGGTCACCGTCGGACGCGGCGAGGACCTGCGCGGCGCCGGTCTCCAGCGCCATCCGGAACGCCAGCGCGTCGGCCAGCTGGGCGGAGTCCTCGAGCGCGATCCGGCGCACCTCGCCCGGATCCGGCGAGGGCCTGGTGTAGGTCACGAAGGTGCCGCCGAACCGGCCGCGCCGCGACTCGACGTAGCCGGCCTGCTGCAGTGCCCGGATGGCCTCACGCAGCGTGATCCGGCTGACGCCGAGCAGGCCGGCCAGCTCCCGCTCGGCCGGGAACCGTTCCCCGGCGGCGACCACGCCAAGCTTGATCACGGTCAGCAGGCGCTCGACCGTCTCCTCGAACGCGTTGCCCGCCCGCACGGGGCCGAGAAGGGGACTGAGCTCAGCCCCGGATGTCATTCTGGCAGCCTCATGGCCGCTGGGATTTAAGCGTCACCGGCTAATTCCGCATCAGGTCTTGACATGACCGGCACTCTAACCGTCAATGGTCTGATAATAAACCATTGGGCCGCGGCTGCCTGCTCAGGCGCCTGGGGACCACACCGGCATCATCACCTGGCCTGCGTCTTGGGGCTCGATGTAAGGAGCACTCGTGTCGGTCAACGATCAAACGGTTCCGGGAGCGCTCGATGACGAGAAACGCCTCCACGAACTCGGCTACGCGCAGGAACTCCGGCGGCGCATGTCGGGGTTCTCGAACTTCGCCGTCTCCTTCACCATCATCTCGATCCTGTCCGGCTGCCTCACGCTGTACTACCTCGGGATGCAGTTGGGCGGTCCCGCCATCATCATCTGGGGCTGGCTGATAGTCGGCGTCATGACCCTGATGGTGGGGCTATCCATGGCCGAGGTTTGCTCCAGCTACCCGACGGCCGGCGGCCTCTACTACTGGGCGGCGAAGCTCGCGCCCCGGAAGGGACCGGCGTGGTCCTGGTTCACCGGCTGGTTCAACTTCCTCGGCCAGGTAGCGGTCACCGCCGGCATCGACTTCGGCGCGGCGTTGTTCATCAACTTCCTCCTCAGCCTCTGGTTCAACTTCAGTGTCACGACGCACTGGCACACAACCGTGATCTACGCGTGCGTGCTGCTGGTGCACGGGATCATGAACCAGTTCGGCATCCGTCTAGTGGCGCTGCTCAACGACATCAGCGTGTGGTGGCACATCATCGGCGTGCTGATCATCGTCGGTGCGGTGACCTTCGGCCTGAACGCCGGCGCGGATGCAGTGAGTGCCGACGGCGCCCACTATGTCGTCCAGCACGCCAGCGCCAAGTTCGTGTTCACCGGCCTTGAGAACCTGTCCGGATTCAACATCGGCTGGTGGTACATCTTGCCGATCGGGCTGCTGATGGCCCAGTACACCTTCACCGGGTACGACGCCTCGGCTCACATGACCGAGGAGACCCACAACGCCTCCACCGCGGGCCCGCGCGGCATCGTCATGTCGATCGTGGTCTCGCTGATCGCCGGCTGGGTGCTGCTGGTAGGTCTCACGTTCGCGATCCAGCGGGCGAACTATGTCGGAGAGGCAACGGCGGTCGTAGCCCCCGGGCAAATCTGGCTGGACTCGATCGGACGGTCCGGCGCTGAGCTGCTGCTGCTCGTGGTCATCGGAGCGCAGCTGTTCTGCGGCATGTCCTCGGTGACGGCCAACTCGCGGATGATCTACGCGTTCTCCCGGGACGGCGCACTCCCCGCCTCGAACGTGTGGCACCGGGTCAACAAGCGGACCAGGACACCGACCAACGCCATCTGGCTGGCCGCCGGAGGCGCACTGATCCTCGGATTGCCGTACATCTGGAATACCGCCGCTTACGCCGCGGTCACCTCGATCGCGACGATCGGCCTCTATGTCGCCTACGTGACACCGACCTACCTGCGCCTGCGGCAGGGCGAGAGCTTCCGGCGCGGGCCGTGGCACCTGGGCCGGTGGAGCTACGTGGTCGGCTGGACGGCCGTCGTCTGGGTGGTGATCATCTTCTTCCTGTTCATGCTCCCCCAGTTCGGGCCGATCAGCTGGAAGACCTTCAACTACGCGGTGATCGCGGTCGCGGTGGTCATCGGCTTCGCCGGCATCTACTGGCTGGTCTCGGCCCGGCATTGGTTCAAGGGGCCCAAGGTCCAGGGCACGCCGGAGGAGCTTGCCGCGATCGAGCACGAGCTCGCGACCTGACGAAGGGACTTGAAGCCAGTGCTCCATCCCGGCGCGGATGGTGAGCGGCGCGGGATGCTCACGCTCGAGCAGCTGCGCGTCGAGGTCGGCGAGGGCATCATCGACACGGTCGTGCTCGCCTTCACGGACATGCAGGGCCGCCTGCAGGGCAAGCGCCTGTCCGCCGAGTTCTTCCTCGACGAGGTGATCCGCCACCACGCGGAGGGGTGCAACTACCTCCTCGCGGTGGACGTCGAGATGAACACGGTGGAGGGGTACGCGATGTCCTCCTGGGAGCGCGGGTACGGGGACTTCGCCCTCGTACCCGCGCTGGACACGATGCGGCGGATGCCGTGGCACGAGGCGTCCGCCCTGGTCATCGCCGACCTCGCCTGGCAGGACAGCAGCCCGGTGCTCGCCTCGCCCCGCCAGATCCTGCGGGCCCAGGTGGAGCGGCTGGCCGCCCGCGGCTGGACCGCGATGGCCGGCACCGAGCTGGAGTTCTGCGTCTACCGCGACTCCTACGAGCAGGCGGAGGCCAGCGGCTGGCGCGACCTCACGCCAGCGAATCAGTACAACGTCGACTACTCCATCCTCGGCACCGGGCGGATCGAGCCGCTGATCCGCAAGATCCGGCTCGGCATGGCGGCCGCCGGCATGTACGTCGAGTCGTCCAAGGGCGAATGCAACCTCGGCCAGCACGAGATCGCCTTCCGCTACGCCGACGCTGTCACCACCTGCGACAACCACTCGATCTACAAGACCGGCGCGAAGGAGATCGCGGCCGCGGACGGCATGAGCATCACGTTCATGGCCAAGCCGAACAACCGTGAGGGCAACTCCTGCCACATCCACCTGTCGCTGCGGGACCAGGCCGGCCGGGGGGTGCTCGCAGGGGACGGGCCGCACGGCCTTTCCCCGCTCGGCGAGCGGTTCCTTGCCGGGCAGCTCGCCGGCCTGCGCGAACTCGCGCTCTTCCACGCGCCGAACGTCAACTCCTACAAGCGGTACGTGCCCGGCAGCTTCGCCCCGACCGCGATCCGCTGGGGGGTGGACAACAGGACCTGCGCGATGCGCCTGGTCGGGCACGCGCCGCCCTCGCTGCGGGTCGAGAACCGGGTTCCCGGCGGTGACGTGAACCCCTACCTGGCCGTGGCGGCGATGATCGCGGCCGGGCTGGAGGGGATCGAGCGGGAGCTGGCGCTGGAGCCGGCCGTGACGGGAAACGCGTACAGTGATCGGGGCCCGCGCGTGCCGTCCACGCTGCGGGACGCGCTGGCCGAATGGGAGAAGAGCCAGCTCGCCCGCCAGGCGTTCGGCGACGAGGTCGTCGAGCACTACGCGAACGGAGCACGGGTGGAGCTGGCCGCGTTCGACGCCGCCGTCACCGACTGGGAGCTGCGGCGCGGCTTCGAGCGGCTCTGAACGGCAGGAGAGCAGGCGCGCATGTCCACGTTCACGGTGCTGAACCCGGCGACCGAGCAGACCGTCGCCACCGTGCCCTCGGCGTCGGCGGAGGAGACCGACGCGGCGATCGCGCGCGCTGTTGCCGCCCGGACGGGCTGGCGCGAGGTGGCGCCCGGCGAGCGGGCCGCGCTCCTGCGGGCCTTCGCCGACGCGGTGGACGCCCACATCGAGGAGCTGGCCGGGCTTGAGGTCGCCTGCTCCGGGCACCCGGTGGGGCAGGCCAGGTGGGAAGCGGGCAACGTCCGGGACGTCCTGCGGTACTACTCGGCGGCGCCGGAACGGCTGTGCGGCAGGCAGATCCCGGTTCCCGGCGGCGTCGACGTGACGTTCAAGGAGCCGGTTGGCATCGTCGGGCTCATCGTGCCGTGGAACTTCCCCATGCCGATCCTCGGCTGGGGGCTCGGCCCGGCGCTGGCAGCCGGCAACCCGGTGATCGCCAAGCCTGCCGAGCGGACACCGCTGACGGCCGTCCGGATCGCCGAGCTCGCCCGGGAGGCGGGCCTGCCGGACGGCGTCTTCCAGGTCGTGGCGGGCAAGGGCTCGGTGGCGGGCCAGCGGCTCGTCGACCACGAAGCGGTCCGCAAGATCGTGTTCACCGGCTCCACCGAGGTCGGCCGGCAGATCATGGCCGGCTGCGCCCGGCAGGTGAAGCGGCTCACGCTGGAGCTCGGCGGCAAGAGCGCCAACATCGTGTTCGCCGACGCCGACCTGCAGCGGGCGGCCGCCAGCGCGCCGCAGGCGGTCTTCGACAACGCCGGCCAGGACTGCTGCGCGCGGTCGCGCATCCTCGTCCAGCGCAGCGTGTTCGACCGCTTCATGGCAATGCTGGAGCCCGCCGTCAAGCGGGTGGCGGTCGGCGACCCGGCCAGCCCCGTTACCGAGATGGGCCCGCTCATCTCGGCCGAGCACCGGGAGCGCGTCGCCTCGTTCGTGCCGGCGGACGCGCCGGTGGCCTTCCGCGGCCACGCGCCCGATGGGCCCGGCTACTGGTTCGCGCCCACGGTGCTGGCGCCGGTCCGCCCCGATGATCCCGCCTACACCGAGGAGGTCTTCGGGCCGGTCGTGGCGGTGGTCCCGTTCGAGGACGAGGCGGACGCGGTGGCGATCGCCAACGACACCCCCTACGGGCTGTCCGGGTCGATCTGGACCGAGAACCTGGGCCGCGCGCTGCGGGTCGCGCGGGCGGTCGAGACCGGCAACCTGTCCGTCAACTCCCATGCCTCCGTCCGCTACTGGACCCCGTTCGGCGGCTTCAAGCAGTCCGGGCTCGGCCGCGAGCTGGGGCCGGACGCCCTGGACGCGTTCACCGAGGCCAAGAACGTCTTCATCGCAACCGAGGAGTGAGGCCGCAGATGCAACGCCTGGTGGACCGGGTCGCCGTCGTGACGGGCGGCGGGAGCGGTATCGGGCTGGCAAGTGCCCGCCGGCTCGCCGCGGAAGGCGCGAAGGTCGCCGTCGCCGACCGTGACGCCGAGGCCGGCAAGGCGGCAGCGGACGAGGTCGATGGCCTGTTCGTCCACGCCGATGTGGCGGTCGAGGGCGACGTCGCCGCGATGTACGACGCGACGCTGAGCGCCTTCGGCCGGATCGATATCGCGTTCAACAACGCGGGGATCTCACCACCCGACGACGACTCCATCCTCGACACCGGCATCGACGCGTGGCGCCGGGTGCAAGAGGTGAACCTCACGTCCGTCTACCTGTGCTGCAAACACGTCATCCCGCACATGCAGGCGCGCGGCGCCGGCTCCATCATCAACACAGCCTCGTTCGTCGCCGTGCTCGGCTCGGCCACCTCGCAGATCTCCTACAGCGCCTCCAAGGGCGGCGTGCTCGCGATCAGCCGGGAACTCGGCGTGCAGTTCGCGCGGGACGGGATCCGGGTGAACGCGCTGTGCCCGGGCCCGGTCAACACGCCGCTGCTGCGGGAGCTGTTCGCCGCCGACCCGGAGCAGGCCGCGCGGCGGCTGGTGCACGTGCCGATGGGGCGGTTCGCCGAGGCGGAGGAGATCGCCGCCGCGGTCGCCTTCCTCGCCAGCGACGACGCGTCGTTCGTCACCGCTTCCACGTTCCTCGTGGACGGCGGCATCTCCAGCGCCTACGTGACGCCGCTATGAGCGCGCCGGCCATTGGATTGTCCGCGTACGCGGAGCCGGCCCAGTGGGCCAGCTGGCACGCCCCGGCCGCGCTGCTCCCGACCAGTTACATCGACCAGGTCACCGAGGCGGGCGGCGTGCCCGTGCTGCTGCCGCCGGTGCCCGGGATCGCCAGCGTCCTGGGCCGGCTGGACGGGCTCATTCTCACCGGCGGCGGCGACCTCGACCCGGCCGGTTACGGTGCCCAGCCCGACCCGCGGACCAGCCGCGTCCACGCCGAACGTGATCAGGCGGAACTGGAGCTGCTCGCCACGGCGCTGGCCGACGGGCTGCCGGTACTGGGTATCTGCCGCGGAATGCAGCTGATCAACGTGGCCCGCGGCGGGACCCTGTACCAGGACCTCGCGGCCGGGGCCGGGCACCGCCCCGCGCCCGGAACGTTCGGGTCGCACCCGGTGCGGCTCGCTCCCGGGAGCCAGCTCGCCTCGATCCTGCGGTCCAACGGCGGCCCGGCCGATCTCATGCTGAACGTGCCGACGGCCCATCACCAGGGCATCGCCCGGCTCGGCGACGGCCTTGTCCCCGCCGCCTGGGCCGAGGACGGCCTGATCGAAGCCGTTGAGCTGGCGCCGGGGCCGGGCCAGCGTTCGTTCATGCTGGCCGTGCAGTGGCACCCCGAGGCCAGCCAGGACCGGCGGCTGGTTTCCGCGCTGGTGGCGGCCGCGGCCGACGGGCGGGACCGCGGGCCGATCGCCGGGGCGGGGAGCCCGGGCGCCGGCCAGGCTGCGGATCGCCGCTTATCACCGTGGCGGAGCATTTACACTCGCCAGCGTGACCACCACCCCCGCCGTCGCGGTCCACGACCTCGTCAAGCGGTATGGGCGGGTAACGGCGGTGGATGGTCTGTCGCTGCGCGCCGACCTGGCCAAGGTCACGGCGGTGCTGGGCCCGAACGGGGCGGGGAAGACCAGCACGGTGGAGATCTGCGAAGGCTACCGCCGCCCCGACTCCGGCACGGTGTCGGTCCTTGGCCTGGACCCGGTCGGCGACGCCCGCAAGCTGCGGCCCCGGGTGGGTGTGATGCTCCAGTCGGGCGGCATCCCGCCGGCCGTCCGGCCCGGCGAGTACCTGCGCGCGATGGCGAGCTTCCACGCCCACCCCCTTGACCCGGCCGGTCTGCTCGACCGTCTCGGGCTGGCCGGCCAGGCCCGCATCCCGTTCAAGCGCCTGTCCGGGGGGCAGCAGCAGCGGCTCTCCCTCGCCGCCGCCGTCATCGGCCGCCCGGAGCTTGTCTTCCTGGACGAGCCCACGGCCGGCCTGGACCCGCAGGCGCGCCACGCCACCTGGGATCTGATCGGGGGGCTGCGTGCCTCGGGAGCGAGCGTGATCCTCACCACGCACCACATGGACGAGGCCGAGCGCCTCGCCGACCGGGTGGCGATCGTCGATCACGGGCGCCTGGTCGCCGAGGGAACCCCGGCGGAGCTGACCGGCACCGCGGGCCAGCTGCGGTTCCGGGCCGAGCCCGGCCTGGACACCGACGGGCTGCTCGCCGCGCTGGCCCCCGGCGCCGCCGCGAAGGAGTCCCCGGCCGGCCACTACCTGGTTGAGGCCCACGACCGGGTGGACCCGCAGATGGTCGCCGCCGTCACCGCCTGGTGCGCCGAGCACGGTGTGCTCGCCCAGGACCTGCGGATCGAGAGCCGTACCCTGGAGGACGTGTTCCTCGAGCTCACGGGCCGTGAGCTGCGGTCATGACCGGGCGTCCTGAGCTTGCCGGGCCGGCCGTGCCCGCGGCTTCGCAATGGCCGCCGCCCGCGCCGGGCGCGGCGCCGCTGCCAGCAATGATCACCGCGCAGGCGGTGCTGGAGGCCCGCACCATCCTGCGCAACGGCGAGCAGCTGCTGCTCATCCTGATCATCCCGGTGCTGCTGCTGACCGCGTTCACCCTGGAACCGCTGGTCAAGTCGGAGGGCCGGCGGGTGGACTTCCTGGTCCCGGGCATCATCGCGCTGGCCGTGATGTCCACCGCCTTCACCAGCCAGGCCATCGCGACCGGGTTCGAGCGCCGGTACGGGGTGCTCAAGCGGCTCGGGTCCACGCCGCTCCCCCGGGCGGGGCTGATCGCCGCCAAGACCCTGACCGTGATCGTCATCGAGCTCGCGCAGGTTGCGGTCATCATGGGGGTGGGACTCGCTCTGGGCTGGCAGCCGCACGGGGGCCCGGCGGCGGTCATCTGGGTCGCGGCGCTCGTTCTGGTCGGCACGGCCGCGTTCAGCGGGCTGGCACTGCTGCTGGCCGGCACGTTGCGGGCGGAGGCCACGCTGGCGGTGGCCAACCTGATCTACCTCGTTCTGCTCGGCGTGGGCGGGGTGATCTTCCCGCTGACCAGGTTCCCCGCCGGGGCCCGCACACCGCTGACGCTGCTTCCCTCCGGCGCGCTGTCCGACGGCCTCCGCTCGGTGCTGCAGCACGGTGCCGGGGCGCCCCTGCGTGATCTGGCCGTGCTCACGGTGTGGGCGGCGGCGGCCATCACACTCGCCGCCTGGACGTTCCGCTGGGAGTAGACGGCCGTCGCCGGAGCCGGGGCCCATCCCGCCCGGCCCATGGGCCCCGCCCGGCCCGGGAGGCCCGCGCGGGCGCCCCGGACAGGGACGCGGCGCCCGGTGCCGGCCCGGCGTCAGCGGCGCGCGCCGCGCTGCTCAGGTCGGTGCCGCCGTCGGTGCTGGTCATCACCGGAATCGTCTCGGTGCAGGTCGGAGCCGGGGTCGCGGCACGTTTGTTCACCCAGATCCCGCCGGCCGCGGTCACCGGGCTCCGGTTGTGGACCGCCGCGCTGCTGATGGCGGTCGCCGGGGCGCGCATGCTGCGCCAGAATCTGGGCGGGCTGGTGCGGGGGCGCCGGTGGCGCGACGGCGCGGTCGTGGCCGGCTTCGGGCTGACCCTCGCGGTCATGAACTACTCGATCTACCAGTCCTTCGCCCGGATCCCGCTCGGGATCGCGGTCACCGTCGAGTTCCTGGGCCCGCTCGCGGTGGCCGTCGCCTCCTCACGCCGGCTCATTGACCTGCTCTGGGTGGGCCTGGCCGGCGCGGGCGTCGCGCTGCTCGCCGGGGCCGGCGCCCCGGCCGGGACCGGCCACCACGTCGGCCTGGTGGGCCTGGGGTTCGCGCTGCTCGCCGCCGCCGCGTGGGCCGCGTACATCATTTTGAGCCGCGCCACCGGGCGGCGCTTTCCAGGCGCGTCAGGCCTGACGATCGCGATGCTCATCGCGGCGATCATCGTCATCCCGGTCGGCGTGGCGGCCGGGCGGGGTGCGCTGCTGCACCCCGGCATCCTGGCCGCCGGGCTGGTGGTGGGGCTGCTGTCGTCGATCATCCCCTACACGCTGGAGCTGGAAGCGCTGCGGCGGGTGCCCGCCCGCGTGTTCGGCATCTGGATGAGCCTGGAGCCGGCGGTTGCCGCCCTGGTGGGGCTGATCATGCTGGGTGAGGCGCTGGCGGTCACCGAGTGGGCCGCGATCGTGTGCGTGATGGTCGCGTGTGCGGGCGCGGCCCGGGGCGGCGGCGCCCAGTCGGCGGAGGCCTGAGGCACCCGCTGCCGTCCCCGCGCCCGCGGCAGTGACAGACGGACCCGCCTCCCGCGGTACTCGCCGGGCGCGCCTCCGGCACGACCAAGCGAAGCGCCCGCGAGGGCGGCAGTGGAGACGCCGCAGGCGCCGGGCCCAACGCCGCGCCAGCGGTGTCCTGGCGCCGAGGACCCGCCTCCCGAAGCCAGCGAAGCGCCCGCGAGGGAGGCAATGGAGACGCCGCAGGCGCCGGGCCCAACGCCGCGCCAGCGGTGTCCCGGCGCCGAGGACCCGCCTCCCGAAGCCAGCGAAGCGCCCGCGAGGGAGGCAATGGAGATGGTGCAAAGCCGGTAGGCCGCTCCTACGATTGGGGGCGTGCCAGCCGAACCGACCCCGCCGCCGCCCGCATCGCCGGGCGGCGGCGCCGCGGCCCTGCTCCGCCGCGCGGTCGACGCGGTCTGGGCACCCAGCCCCGTCTCCATGCGGCGGATCGCGCTGGCGGGGGTGATCTCGAGCGCCGGCATCATCGTGACCGGCGCGGCCGTCCGGCTGAGCAAGTCCGGGCTCGGCTGCCCGGACTGGCCGCAGTGCACGCGCGGCAGCCTGGTGGCGGCGCATACCCGCGGCGACCCCATGTTTCACACCTGGATCGAGTTCGGCAACCGGCTGGTGACCGTGCTGGTCACGATCGTCGCGGTGGCGGTGCTGATCGCGGCCTGGCGGTTCCGGCCGGGCGGGCCGGGCACCCGCCGCCGGGCCGACCTGGTCTGGCTGGCCGCGGCGCAGCCGGCCGGGGTGGTGGCGCAGATCGTGCTCGGCGGGATCGTGGTGCTGACGGACCTCAACCCGGCCATGGTGTCGCTGCACTTCGTGGTCTCGGTCGCGGTCGTGGCGGCCGCGGTGGCACTGCACGCCAAATGCACGGAGGGCACCGCGCCGGCGCGCTCACTTGTCCGCCGCGACCTGCGGCTCCTCGCCTACGGCGTGGTGGCGGTGGTCGCGGTCATGCTGGCCGCCGGGACGGTGGTCACCGGTACCGGGCCGCTCGCCGGTGCGGGCGCCGTCCCCCGCTACCACCTGCCGCTGGCCGGTGTCACCCAGTTCCACTCCGACATCGGCTGGCTGCTGGGCGGGCTCACGGTGCCGTTGGTGGTGGGGCTGTACCTGACCAGGGCACCGGCGCGGGTGGTGCGGCTGGGCTGGCTCCTGCTGGGCCTGATCTGTGTGCAGGGCGCGGTCGGCTACACCCAGTACTTCACGGGCCTGCCGGCCGGCCTGGTCTGGATCCATGTCTCCGGCTCCGTGCTGGTCTGGATCGCCGCCCTCCGGCTGATGTTCGCGGTGCGGGACCGCGGCCCGCTGATCCCGCCGCCGCCAGAGGGCCCCGGCGGACCGGCCGCCTCGGCCCGCCCGGAAGCCCAGCCCGCCCCGGCCCGCTGAGCTCGCGCCACCATCACCCCGGCCGGCCGGGCCCGCGCGGGCGAACATGCGGGGGTCCCAATGGACATTGGTCATTTTTGGGCAACCCCGCCCCGGTCAGGGGCAGATGGCCTTTGGCGGCTCCCGGTAGGGTCGGGGAAGCGAAGGGATCCTCGGCCAGGCAACCACAACAACCGCGGCGCGGTCGGCGACTGCGCCACGGAGGGGAGCGCTGATCTCACCGTGACAACTGTGTCTGCCGCCGATCTGGCGTGGTCAGCCACTGACCAGCGCGCCGTCGACCTCATCCGCGTCCTGGCGATGGACGCGGTCCAGCAGGTAGGGAACGGGCACCCGGGGACGGCCATGAGCCTCGCCCCCGCCGCATACCTGCTGTTCCAGCAGTTCCTCCGGCATGACCCGGCCGATCCCGGCTGGCTCGGCAGGGACAGGTTCGTGCTGTCCTGCGGCCATTCCAGCCTCACTCTCTACGTCCAGCTCTACCTGTCGGGGTACGGTCTGACGCTGGAGGACATCAAGAGGTACCGCACCTGGGGCAGCCTGACTCCGGGGCATCCCGAGCACGGGCTCACACCGGGGGTGGAGACCACCACCGGCCCGCTCGGGCAGGGCCTGGGCAACGCGGTCGGCATGGCGATGGCGGCCCGGCGCGAGCGCGGGCTGATCGACCCGGATGCGCCCGCCGGCACGAGCCCCTTCGATCACCAGGTGTACTGCTTCGTCTCGGACGGGGACATCGAGGAGGGCATCAGCCACGAGGCCTCGTCCCTCGCCGCTCATCAGGACCTCGACAACCTGGTGGTGCTGTACGACAACAACACGATCTCGATCGAGGATGACACCGCGATCGCCAAGTCCGAGGACGTGTGCGCACGTTACGAGGCCTACGGCTGGCACGTCCAGCGGGTGAGCTGGCGGCACCCGGACGGCTACCGGGAGGACGTCGGCGCGCTGCGGGCGGCGATGACCGCCGCCCGGGACCACACCGGCCAGCCCTCGCTCATCTCGCTGCGGACGATCATCGGCTGGCCGGCGCCCACCAAGCAAAACACCGGCGAGGCGCACGGCTCCGCCCTCGGTGCCGACGAGGTCGCGGCGACCAAGCGCATCCTCGGTTTCGACCCGGACGTGTCGTTCCCCGCCGAGCCGGGGGCGGTCGCGCACGCGCGCAAGGTCGCAGACCGCGGGAAGGCTCTGCGCGCGACATGGGAGGAGTCGTTCGCGGCGTGGGCGGCGGCCAGCCCGGACGGCGCGGCGCTCCTGTCGCGGCTGTCGGCCAGGCGGCTGCCGGACGGCTGGGCGGCCGCCTTGCCGCGATTCCCGGCCGACGCCAAGGGCGTGGCCACCCGGAAGGCCTCCGGTGAGACCCTGAACGCGCTCGCCCCCGTGCTCCCCGAACTCTGGGGCGGGTCGGCGGACCTAGCGGGCAGCAACGACACAACGATGAAGGGGGAGCCGTCGTTCATCCCGCCCGAGCACCAGACGCGCCTGTACCCCGGCGGCATGTACGGCCGCACGCTGCATTTCGGGATCCGCGAGCACGCGATGGGCGCGATCTGCAGCGGGATCGCCCTGCACGGGCTGACCCGGCCCTACGGCGGCACCTTCCTTGTGTTCAGCGACTACATGCGGCCGGCGGTCCGGCTGGCGGCGATGATGGGGCTGCCGGTCACGTACGTGTGGACGCATGACTCGATCGGGCTGGGCGAGGATGGGCCCACCCACCAGCCGGTCGAGCACCTGTGGGCGCTGCGCGGCATCCCCGGCCTGGACGTCGTACGCCCGGCCGACGCCAACGAGACCGTGGCCGCATGGCAGGCCATCCTCAGCCACAGCGACCGGCCCGCTGGCCTGTGCCTGACCCGGCAGAACGTGCCGGTGTTCGACCGCACCGCCGACCCGGCGCTGGTCCGCGCGGGTGAAGGCCTGGCCGGGGCGGAGGGCACCGCCCGTGGCGGGTACATCCTGGCCGAGGCCGCCGGCGGGGAGCCGGCTGTGATCCTGATCGCCACCGGCAGCGAGGTGCAGATCACGCTCGCGGCTCGCGAGCTCCTCGCACGCGAGGCGGTCGCGGCCCGGGTCGTTTCGATGCCCTGCGTGGAATGGTTCACCGAGCAGGAACCTTCCTACCAGGAGGAGGTGCTCCCGGCGGGGGTCCGGGCCCGGGTCTGCGTCGAAGCGGGCATTGCCCAGGGCTGGCGGGCATTTGCCGGCGATGCCGGGGAATGTGTCAGCTTGGAACACTTTGGTGCCTCGGCCGATTATCAGGTGCTCTTCGAGAAGTTCGGGTTCACGGCGGAGCGGGTGGCGGCCGCGGCACGCGCCAGCCTGGCCAGGGTTGCCCAGCTGGCGCAGGGCAACCGAAGCTGAGAGTGCGAGGATCGACAAGGAGCGACAGGCCATGAACCCGCAATCAAAGGACGTCCTTGAGCAGCTGTCCGCCGCCGGCGTATCGGTGTGGCTGGACGACATCAGCCGGGAGCGGCTGGCCACCGGGAACCTGGCCGACCTGATCCGCGACTGGCACGTGGTCGGGGTGACCTCCAACCCGACCATCTTCGCGCACGCGCTGAGTTCCGGCTCGTTCTACCAGAGCCAGATCGCCGATCTGGAGGTCCGGGAGGTGGGACTCGAGGAGGCCTCCCGCGCCATCACCACCTACGACATCCGGTGGGCCTGCGATGTCCTGCGCCCTGTCTACGACGCCACAGGCGGGATCGACGGCCGGGTCTCCCTCGAGGTGGATCCCCGGATCGCCAGGGACACGGCCAAGACCATCGCCGAGGCGCGCGCGCTTTGGTGGCTGGTGGACCGGCCGAACCTGTTCATCAAGATTCCCGCGACCGAGCAGGGCCTGCCCGCGATCGCCCAGTGCCTGTCCGAGGGCATCAGCATCAACGTCACTCTGATCTTCTCGCTGGACCGGTACGGCGAGGTCATGGACGCCTTCTTCGCCGGGCTGGAGCGGGCCGCGCAGGCAGGTCACGACCTGGCCTCCATCGCGTCGGTGGCGTCCTTCTTCGTCAGCCGGATGGACACCGAGGTGGACAAGAGGCTGGACAAGATCGGCACGCCGGAGGCGGCCGCGCTGCGCGGTAAGGCGGCCATCGCCAACGCGCGGCTCGCCTACGAGCTGTACGAGGAAAGGTTCGCGACGCCGCGCTGGCAGGCTCTGCGCCAGGCCGGCGCGCGGCCGCAGCGCCCGCTGTGGGCCTCGACCAGCACCAAGGATCCCGCCTACCCGGACACCATGTACGTGGAGGAACTGGTGGCACCGGGGACGGTGAACACCATGCCGGAGTCCACCCTGCATGCCATGGCCGACCACGGCAGGGTCCGCGGCGACACGGCCGCCGGCGGGTACGCCGAAGCCCGCCAGCTCTTCGTGGATCTGGAGGGGCTCGGGATCGGCTACCAGGACGTGGTCACGGTCCTGGAGGAGGAGGGCGTGGCCAAGTTCGCGGTCTCCTGGCAGGAACTGCTCGACACCATCAGCACTGAGCTGGCGGCGGCGAGCAGAACGTGAGCACAGACGAGGCCGCGGGTACGGCGCGGCCCGCGTCCGCGGGCCGCGCGGCGCGTCTGAGCGTCGCGGTCAGCACCCAGGGCGCGGCCTTCGCGGAGACGGAACGGCTGACCGGTGAGCTGATTGCCGACGGCGTCCCGGCCGCGCTGGCGAAGGGCGATCCCCGGCTCTGGGGACCGGACGCCGAGCCGGAGGCCTCGGCCGGGCTCGGCTGGCTGCACGCCCCCGAGGTCTCGCGCCCGCTGCTCGCCGAGATCGGCGAGCTGACGGCGCGGGCACGGGCCGACGGCCTCGATCATGTCGTGCTCGCCGGCATGGGCGGCTCCTCGCTTGCTCCCGAGGTGATCACCAGGACCGCCGGGGCGCCGCTGAGCGTGCTGGACACCACCGACCCGCACCGGGTCGCCCGGGTGCTCGGCGACCGGCTCGACCGCACCCTGCTGGTGGTGTCGAGCAAGAGCGGCTCCACCATCGAGACCGACAGTCACCGGCGCATCTACGAGCACGCGTTCACCGGCCTGGGCCTGACCGCCGCGCAGATCGCCCGGCGGATCGTGGTCGTCTCGGACCCGGGCTCCCCGCTGGCGGGCGCGGCGGCGGCGGCCGGCTATCACGTGGTGCTCGCCGATCCCGATGTCGGCGGCCGCTACGGCGCGCTCACCGCGTTCGGCCTGGTGCCCAGCGGCCTGGCCGGTGCCGATGTGGCGGCGCTGCTTGACGAGGCGGATACGGCCAGCCGGGACCTGGCCGGCCCGGGCCTCAATCCCGGCCTGCCGCTCGGGGCGGTGCTCGGCGGCTACGCGCGGAAGGGCCACGACAAGGCCGTGCTCGCCGACAGCGGCTCGGGCATCACCGGCTTCGGCGACTGGGCGGAGCAGCTCATCGCGGAATCCACGGGCAAGGACGGGCGCGGCATCTTGCCGGTCGTGGTGAACGGCGAGGACGCGCCCGGGTTCTCGCCCGGGCCCGACATCCACCTGATCGGCCTGGGTGATCCCGCCGGCCCGGTCGACACGATCGTGTCCGGGCCGCTCGGGGCGCAGTTCCTGGTGTGGGAGTACGCCGTGGCCATCGCCGGGCGGCTCATCGGCATCAACCCGTTCGACCAGCCGGACGTCGCCGAGTCGCAGCAGAACACGCTGGGCCTGCTCGACGTGGCGGGCGGCGGGCCGCTGCCGTCCGGGGAGCCGGCCTTCACCGACGGGGCGGTCGACGTCTACGCCGGTCCGGGCGGGCTGCCCAGCGAGGCCGATCTCGCCGGCGTGCTGGACGCGGTGCTGTGGTCCCTTCCCGCGGATGGCTACCTCGCCATCATGGCCTACCTGGACCAGGAAGCGGACCGGGCGGCTGCCCAGCTGCGCGACGCGCTGGCCGCCCGGACGACCCGCCCGGTCACCTTCGGCTGGGGTCCCCGGTTCCTGCACTCGACCGGCCAGTACCACAAGGGGGGCCCTCCCACCGGGGTCTTCCTGCAGATCACCGGGAGCATCCAGCGGGATGTACCGGTTCCGGGGCAGCCGTTCACTCTGGGCCGTCTCCAGCTCGCCCAGGCGCTCGGGGACCTGGGGGCGCTGCGCCGGCGCGGCCGTCCCACGGTCCGCCTGCACCTGCGCGACCGTGCGGCGGGTGTCGGCCAGCTTCTCGCCGCGGCGGGCACGAAAGGATCGTCATGATGAGCGAACTCGTGGAAGTCAATCCCCTGCGCGACCCGCGGGATCGCCGGCTCCCCCGGGTCGCTGGGCCGTGCGTGCTCGTCATGTTCGGCGTGACCGGCGACCTCGCCCGCAAGAAGCTCATGCCAGCCGTGTACGACCTCGCCAACCGGGGCCTGCTGCCGCCGGGGTTCTCGCTGGTCGGGTTCGCCCGCCGGGACTGGGCGGACGAGGATTTCGCGCAGGTCACCTACCAGGCGGTGAAGGAGCACGCGCGCACCCCCTTCAACGACAACGTCTGGCAGCAGCTCTCGGAAGGGATCAGGTTCGTGCCGGGCGAGTTCGCTGACGACGCGGCGTTCGACCGGCTGGCCGAGACGGTGCGGACGCTTGACGCCGAGCGCGGCACCGGCGGCAACTACGCCTTCTACCTGTCGGTGCCGCCGAAGTACTTCACCGACGTCGTCAACCAGCTCAAGCGTTCGGGCCTGTCCACCCCGCACCGCCGCCCGGACGGCCACCTGCCCTGGCGGCGGGTGGTGGTGGAAAAGCCGTTCGGCCACGACCTGGCCAGCGCGCGGGAGCTGAACAACGTGCTGAACTCGGTGTTCGGCCACGACTCGGTGTTCCGCATCGACCATTACCTGGGCAAGGAAACGGTCCAGAACATCCTGGCGGTGCGGTTCGCCAACACCCTGTACGAGCCGATCTGGAATCGTCGCTACGTGGACCACGTGCAGATCACGATGGCGGAGGACGGCGGCATCGGCGGGCGGGCCGGCTACTACGACGGTATCGGGGCAGCCCGCGACGTCATCCAGAACCACCTGATGCAGCTGCTCGCGCTCACCGCGATGGAGGAGCCCGTCTCGTTCGACGCCGACTCGCTGCGGGCCGAGAAGGAAAAGGTGCTGTCGGCGATCCGCCTGCCCGGGGACCTCGCGGCCGGCACGGCGATCGGCCAGTACGCCGCGGGCTGGCAAGGGGGCGTGGAGGTTGCCGGTTACCTGGAGGAGGACGGCATCTCGCCGGACTCGCGGACCGAGACGTACGCGGCGATCAAGCTCGCGGTGGACACCCGGCGATGGGCCGGTGTTCCGTTCTACCTGCGGACCGGCAAGCGGCTGCCGCGCCGGATGACGGAGATCGCGCTGATCTTCCAGCGGGCACCGCACCTGCCCTTCAGCGCCACCGACACCGAGGAGCTGGGCCAGAACGCGTTCGTGATCAGGGTGCAGCCCGACGAGGGTGTCACGGTCCGCTTCGGCTCCAAGGTTCCCGGCTCGGCGATGGAGGTCAGGGACGTGAACATGGACTTCGCCTATGGCGAGTCGTTCACCGTGAGCAGTCCCGAGGCCTACGAGCGGCTTCTGCTCGACGTGCTCATCGGCGATCCGCCGCTGTTCCCGCGGCACCTGGAGGTGGAGCTGTCCTGGCAGGTGCTCGACCCGATCGAGCAGTTCTGGGCGGAGCACACCAAGCCCGACCAGTATCCGGCCGGGTCGGCCGGGCCGGCCACGGCGGACGCGCTGATGGCCAGGGACGGCCGGTCATGGCGGCGGCTGTGAGCGGCCTCCGGCGGCGGTGGAAGGAAGCACGCGGTGACGATTGACCTGACCGAGACCAGCACCAGCGCCATCGCCAACGCTCTCCAGCAGGCACGCCGGCGGCTCGGCGGTCCCGCCAGTGGGATGGTGCTCACGTTGGTGATCGTCACCGACGAGGGGGCGCAGTACGACGCGGTGCGGGCGGCGAACGAGGCCGCCCGCGAGCACCCGTGCCGCGTGCTGGTGGTGATCACCCGGCGGCCGGGAGCAGCGCCGCGGCTGGACGCTGAGATCCGGGTGGGCGAGATCAGCCCTGGCGAGACCCTGCTGCTGCGCATGTACGGCCCCGTCGGCCAGCACGCGGACTCGGTCGTGGAACCGCTGCTGCTGCCGGACACGCCGGTCGTCACCTGGTGGCCGGGAGACCCGCCCGCGGTCCCCGCCGGCGATCCGATCGGCGCCCTGTCCCAGCGCCGGATCACCGACGCGGCGGCCGCGGACGACCCCCGGCAGATCCTGACCTCGCTCGCGATCGGGTACCAGCCGGGCGACACCGACCTGAGCTGGACGAGGGCGACTCCCTGGCGGTCACTGCTCGCCGCCGTCCTCGATCAGCCGTATGGCACGATCGAGGGCGGCATGGTCCGCGCCGAGCAGGGCAACCCGAGTGCCGACCTGATCGCCGTCTGGCTGGCGTCCAGGCTGCAGGTCGAGGTCTCCTGCGAGGTCTCGGCCGGGCCGGGCATCACCGAAGTCAGCTTCGCCACCGGCGACGGGGAGATCTCGGTCACCCGGCCCGACGGCCGGGTGGCGCAGCTGAGCCGTCCCGGTCAGCCCGACCGGCGGGTGGCCCTGCACCGGCGGGAGGCACCGGAGCTGCTCGCGGAGGAACTGCGCCGGCTGGACCCGGACGTGGTCTACGCCGAGACCCTGAGCAAGCTCGGGCCGGCGTGAGCACACCCGAGGTGCTTGTCCACCACGATGCCGGCCTGCTCGCCAAGGCGGCCGCGGCCATGCTGGTCACCCGGCTGGTCGATGTCCAGGCTGCGGCCGGCAGCGCATCGCTGGTGCTCACCGGCGGCGGGATCGGCACCGCCGTGCTGACCGAGCTGGCGGCCGCGCCCCCCCGGGACGCGGTGGACTGGCGGCGGCTGGACATCTGGTGGGGGGATGAGCGATTCCTGCCCGCCGGGCACCCCGAGCGCAACGAGACCGGCGCACGGCAGGCACTGCTGCGCCACCTCGACATGGACCCGGCGCGGGTGCGCGCCATGCCCGCCAGCGACGGGCCGGACGGCGACGACCCCGAGGCGGCCGCCGCCCAGTACGCGGCCCGGCTGGCGGAGGCCACCCGGCCGGAAGATCACGGCCCGGTGCCGTCATTCGATGTCTTGCTGCTCGGCATCGGCCCCGAGGGTCACGTCGCGTCCCTGTTTCCGGGGCTGCCAGCCCTTTACGACGAGCGGCCGGTGGTCGCCGTCCGCGGCGCGCCGAAGCCACCCCCCACCCGGCTGACACTCACGTTGCCGGCGATCCAGTGCGCACGGGAGGTGTGGGTACTCGCCGCTGGCGCGGAGAAGGCGGGTGCGGTTCACCTCGCCCTGTCGGATGTCGGGCCGGTCCAGGTCCCGGCGGCCGGGGCACGGGGGCGCCTGCGGACGCTGTTCCTGCTCGATCGGGGCGCGGCCAGCCGCCTGCCGCCCCAGTTCAGCCGGGCCGGCTAGGGTCCGTCTCCGCCTGCCCGGCCGTGCGTGACTCGGTCTGCGCGCGGCGGGCGGCGCCGTCCAGGCCGCACCGGACGCGGCCCGCCGTCTGCACCGCCATGAGCAGAAGGAAGACAAGCGGGATGAGCACCCCGGCGGCGTGGGCGGTGAAGGTCAGCGTGAGCCAGTACACGCCGATCAGCAGGATGGGCGTCAGCCGGGGCCCGCGGTCGGCCAGCGCGGCGGCGGGTAGCCGCTCCCTGCCCCCCAGCGCCTGGCGCGGGGCCGGCGGCGGGAGCACACGCTGCCCGGGCGCGGGCAGGTCCCGCGTCACCCCCCTCAGCTCGCCCCACGTGCGGCTGGTGAGGGCGACGCCCGTGCGCTCGTCGAGCTCGGCCATGCTCAGCCGCCCGGTGGCGTAGCCATCGCGGAGCAGCCCGAGAGCATGCTCGCGGTCGGCGTCAGAGGCGCGGATGGCGTCGTCAGTGGGCATCGCCGGACCTCCCTACAACCGGAGGATACCCCGTGGCCGGCCGGAGCTACCGGTTCCGGCGCATGGTTATCCCGGCGGGCCGGCGCGCGGCGGCAGTTGTGGTGGCGCCCGGCGGGTCCGGTTAGGATCTCGCCGTGTCCCCCGTCCCCCCGGTCGCGGCCCGCCGCGGCCACCTCATCGTGTGCGGGGAGGACGCGCTCGCCTGCCGTGTCATCGAGGAGCTGACCACCAGATACGGCGAATCCGTGACCGTCGTGCTCCGGTCCCGTGACCACGGTCTCGGTCCGCAGATAGCCGGGTTGCCGGGGGTGCGGGTCATCGAGCGAGCGGAGCTGGACGATGACGCGTTCACCGCGGCACAGGTCCGGTCCGCCAGCGCGCTCGCGCTCCTCCGCCAGGACGACCTGGGCAACTTCCACGCCGCGCTGCGGGCGCAGGAGCTCAACCCCGAGCTGCGGCTGGTGGTGGCGATGTTCAACACCCGCCTCGGCGAGCGGATGCGCACCTTCTTTCGCGACTGCGCGGTCCTGTCCGGCTCGTCGATGTCGGCCCCCTCCTTCGTCGCCGCAGCGCTCGGAGAGCCCGCGCCGAGCCACGTCCGGGTGGCGGGCCGCACCCTGTACGTCGCGAGGAGCGGCGACGTCCGCCCGCGCCACGTCATCTGCGGGCTGGCGATGGCCGACGACCCGCTCTCCCCCCGGCTGCTGCCCCCGGACACCGGCAGCGCGGACCTGGTGCTCGCGGTGGCGGACGGGGCGCCGCGCGACCCGCTGACCCGCCAACGCCGGCGGCCGGTACGGGCCGTCCTCGGCGCGGCACAGGCGCTGCTACGGCAAAGGCTGGTGCTGGCCTTCATCGTCCTGCTCGCGGTGCTGGCGGCAGGCTTCGGGCTGCTCGCGACCGCGGGCGGGTTCTCGCCCGGCAACGCCCTGTACCTGACGTTCCTCGACGCCGCCGGTGCCGCGGTGAGCGACCCCGCGCTGAGCGCGTCGGAGAAGGTCGCGCAGTTTCTGCTGACGTTCGCCGGGCTGGCGTTCATCCCGGTGGTGACCGCTGCGGTGGTCAGCGCCCGGCTGACCGGCTCGCTGCGGAGCAAAGACCGCCCCATGGGCCAGCACGTGATCGTCGCCGGGCTCGGCAACGTCGGCACCCGCATCGTGGGCCAGCTGCACGACCTCGGTGTCGGCGTGGTCTGCGTGGACAAGAGCGAACAGGCGGCCGGGATTCCCCTGGCCCGCCGCCTGGGGCTGCGGGTCGTCATCGGCGAGACACACCTGGAGGAGACCCTGCGGGCGGCGGGGATCGGCACCTGCCGTGCCCTGGTCTCGGTGACCAACAGCGACACGGTGAACCTGGAGACCGCGCTGCACGCCCGGGCCCTCGCCAGCGAGCCGCGGATCGTGCTGCGGCTGCTCGACGACGATCTCGCCGAGCGCGTGCAGCGGAGCGTCAGCAACACGATCTCGCGCAGCGTGTCCTACCTCGCGGCGCCCGCCTTCGCCGCCGCGATGCTGGAGCACCAGGTGCTGCGGACCATCCCCGTGGGCCGGCACGTCCTGCTGATCGCCGACGTGACGGTGACGGCCGGGTCGGACCTGGCGGGGCGTCCGGTGGAAGACGTCCACCAGACCGGGCAGGTGCGCGTGATCGGCCTGCAGCGGTCCGGTACCGACCAGGTGGACTGGTCACCGGGGCGGCAGCGCCCGCTCGCGCCGCAGGACCGGATGTACGTCCTCGCCACCCGGGCCGGGCTGTCCCGGGTGCTGGCCCAGAGCCGGCCCGTGCCCGCGTGATCCCGCCCCCCCGCCCGGCCCCGCCGGGCGCCGGCCTGGCAGGTTGGAACCTGGGTCTCCCCAACCCTGATGTCCAGGGTTACCCTCAGTGCAGATCTTCCGATTGGTTCTCGTGAGCCATCTGTGAAGACCGGAAGAAGGTCTCTTTGGTCGGCTGCGAAAACATGGCGGCCCTCTTACGGGTCGTCCCGCCGTCGGAGTCGCCTGACCCGCGTCGGAAGCACCCGAGTCACCTCGTGCTGCCGTGGCCATCGTGGCCTTCGTTCAATCCATGTGCCGGAGGCGCCGTAGGGCTGCCGTCGTGCGGCGCACTCCTCAAGAGGGAGGAATCAGTTGAGCGTTAACGACGACCGAACGATCATGATGGCGCCGGCGGCTGACCCAGCCCCGCTCGGCCTCGCCGCCTTCGCCCTCACCACGTTCCTGCTGTCCGCGGCGAACGCGCACTGGATGACCACGGCCACCGGCGACGCCTGGCTGGGCTTTGCCTTCGCCTACGGCGGCCTGGGCCAGTTCGCGGCGGCCATGTGGGAGTTCCGCAACCGCAACGTGTTCGGCGCCACCGCGTTCGGCACCTACGCCGGCTTCTGGATCGGGCTCGGCCTGTGGGCCCTGCTGGTGGCGCCGCCGCCGGCCGGCACGGGCCCGCTCGCGGCGGCGGCGCACGCCGCGGCGGCCAATAAGGACCTCGGCTGGATCCTGCTCGCCTTCGCCATCTTCAACACGTACATGCTGCTGTGGAGCACGCAGGTCAACGCCGCGATATTCGCCGTGTTCCTCACGCTCGAGGCCACCGAGGTCATCCTGTTCATCGGGTTCTTCGCGGCCAACACCACCATCATCAAGGTCGGCGGGTACGTCGGCGTGCTGACGGCGCTGGTCGCCTGGTACACGTCCGCGGCCGGGGTGATCAACGGCATGCGCGGCTCGGCGGTGGTCCCGGTCGGCAAGCCGTTCGGGTCCAGGCAGGAGGCCAGTCAGGCAGCCTGACCCGTCCGCCTCACGTGATCCCGGGGCCCGGCCCCCGGGATCACGTCTCTGTGCGCCGGCCGCGTGTCAGCGGCACAATGGCGGCACGAGAGAGGACCGTGCCGGTGGACCTGCAAGAGAAGCGCCAGCTTGACCTCGCCGGGCAAGTGGCCAAGGTGAAGGCCCACACCCGGCCGTGGCGCGCCATCATCGCCCTGGTGCTCGCGGCGGGCGCGGCGGTGGTCTCGGCCACCGCCGACACGATCACCTCTCAGCATCTGCTGAGCCGGGTGATCGCCATCGCCGGGGCGCTGCTGTTCTGCCTGTTCGGGGTCATCGCTGTGATCGGCTTCGCCGGCAAGTCCCGTGACGTCATGCAGCCCGTGACCGGCAGGGCGCACGCGGCCGTCGTGCGCTACACGATCGTCCTGGTGGGGAGCATCGCCGTGTTCTTCATCACGCTGGCGCTGCTCGACGTCCCCATCGACCAGCTTCTGGTCGGCGGCGCGGTCACGACCATCATCCTCGGCATCGCCGCCCAGCAGTCGCTCGGCAACGTGTTCTCCGGCCTTGTCCTGCTTCTCTCCCACCCGTTCGGGGTCGGCGACACCGTCAGCTTCAGGTCGGGCGCGCTCGGCGGGCCGATCGAGGGGACCGTGACCGAGATCGGGATCAGCTACGTGCGGGTCGAGACCGCCGATGGCCCGATTCGCCTGCCGAACTCCCAGGTTCTCGCGTCAGCCGTGGGGCCGGCCGGGCAATCCGGCCAAACCGGGCAGGCGGCACAGGCGACACAGGCGCCGGCTCAGGCTGACGCGGGAAACGCGCCGCAGGGGTCGCCACCTGCCGGGTGAGTGCAGGCGCCGGGATCCCCCAGCCCGCGGCGGGTCATCCGCCTCGCTCAGCGGTGGGCGGCCTCGTACCGGGCGACCACGTCGGCCGGAATCCGGCCGCGGTCGCCGACATCGATCCCCTCCGTCTTCGCCCAGGCGCGGACGGTCGCGCTGTGCTGGCGGTGCGCAGCCGTCCTGCGCTTAACGGGCTGCGCACGCGCCGAGGCCCTGCGCGCATGCTGGGCATACCGGCCGATCGTCTCGTCGAGTCTGTCGCTGTGCCGGGCGCACAGGTCGATCTCGTAGTCGCGGCCGTCGAGGCTGAACCGCCGTGTCCGGTGCTCGCCTTCCGGAATCTCTTTCTGGTCGTAGTCACATACATATGTGACCGAGACCTTCTGTGCCACTTTACGCCCCCTTCCCCGGTAGCCAATATATCCTCACGGCGACCATTCAGCGCAACGACACCCAGGTCAAATGATGTGAACGGAAGGGTGATGTCCGGCCCAGCCGTTGCGCCTAAGGGCATCCGGCGGCCTTTTGGCGCCGCGGTTGCGGGCGGCGCCGATGGCTATAGGCCTTCCGCCGCGCGCGGGATGTTCAGTGCGCCGGTGACACGGGCGACCTAAACGTAAATGGTCAAGGCCGCTCCGGATACGGTCCCCGTTGCGGTGGCTCTTCACCGGCGGGCGGCGGGCCGTAGGGGAAGGAGTCGGGAGCGGGCTCAGCGTGGCGCCTGCCGCGCGGCTTGCGCCGCTGCGGCGGGTCGTCGGTGAACGCCTCGCCGGTGCCGCGGGTATCCGCGACATAAGGCTGCACGGCTGAGCCGTATTCGGTGGCGGCCAGTTCGTCGTGATGGTGCTGGTAGTCCTGTTCGTCCGCATAACCGCCGGGCGGCAGGCCGCCGGCGTAGTCGCCGCCGGATCCCGTGCCCTCGGCAGGTCCGCCACGATATCCACGGCGTGCCGGGCCCGTCCGCGCGGCCGGATACCGGCCGCCGCGGCTCTCGCGCCGGTATCCCCCGGGCGGGCCGGCTGCCAGCGGATCACCCCCGGGTCCGCCCGGCGGGCCTTCCTCGTAGTCCCCGTGGTAGCCCGCCGTCAGGGACTCCTCGGCCGGGTAGCCGCCGGAGGTCTCGCCGTGGTACCCGGCGGTATCGGGCCGGCCCGGGTAGCCTTGCGAGGCCTCGTCCGGATAGCCCTCTGCCGCCGGGGCCTGGTAGTCGCCGGGCCCGTACGGGGCGCGCCCGCCGGAGTACCCGTGGGAATGGTCCGGCGGCAGCGGCTCGCCGGGGGACCCGGCAGGAAGCTCGCGCGGCTGCCGGCCGCGGCGTCTGGAGCGGCGCTCACCGCGGGCTTCCGGTGCCGGCGGCTCCGCCGGGTACCCGCCGGCGGCGCCTGGCGCGAGCGGGTCGGCCGCGTACTCGCCGGGGTAGCCGGGCAGCGGCTCCGCCTGGTAGCCGGCCAGGTCCGATTCCACCGGCGGGAGGTAGATGGCCCCGGTGGTCTGGCCGGTCCCGATGTCGTCGTCCAGTGGTTCCGGCGGCGGTCCGGCCGGGCCGGGACGCCCGGCCGGGCCCGGCAGGCGGTACTCCCCCGTGGCCCGGTACTCCCCCGTGGCCCGGTAGTCCCCCGTGGCCCGGTACTCCCCCGTGACCGGATCGTCGCGCCCGTGCGGGCCGCGCTGCAGGGCCTCGACCATACGCGGAAGGTCGGCGATGGGCAGGCGGAACGTGCCCGTGCAGGTGCCGCCCTGCCAGATGCTGAACACCGCGACCCCGGTGTCGGCGTACCAGCTCAGCCGCATACTCCGCGACTCGCCCCTGACGTCGAAGAAGACCTCACCCAGCCGGGGCAAAGGTGCCGCGTCCGACGTAGACATGCTGCCCATGGTGAACCCGGACCCTTGGCTTTGTCCAGTTAATGATCATGAAAACACGAACCCCGCGGCATGCGCACATTCGCCGCCGTGAATTCTCCCGCCCGCCTGCGAAAGCGCCCGCCCGGATGGCATCATTGATCGTCGGTTCGCTGAACCGATCGGCTTCGCCGGGACGGCCGGTGTGCACTGCGCTCACGGCAATGAGCCCGCCGCCCGTCCGGCAACCTGATTTGCCCCCGGCCCTCATTGGCGCTGAAGGCCGTATCCCGAGGGTGGACGCCGTTCGGGAACACGGCGGCCTGGTAGTGCGTTGGATGTGGAGACGGGGCAAAAGCCGCAGGGCGCGAGGCCGCGGCCCGGCAAGACGCTGGGTTATCGAACACACGGCACAGTTGAGGAGATCGATTCATGTCTGACGTACGTCGGCAGGTGGCACTGCCTCCCCGGCCGAACTGGGGCTGGCAGGATGCTGCCGCGTGCCGCGGCGAGGATGTCGTTCTCTTCTTCGGGCCCGACGGCGAGCGCCAGCCCGAGCGCGAGATCCGCGAGCGAAAGGCCAAGGCCATCTGCGCCGCGTGCCCCGTCCGCCAGGAATGCCTGACCTACGCGGTCTCCCGGCCAGAGAAGTACGGCACCTGGGGTGGGCTCAATGAGGACGAGCGGGCTTCGGAGCGCCGCCGCCGGATGCGCCGGGCCAACGCGGCCTGAACGGCCCCAGTCCCGCCGCCGGGAGCCTCGGGCGCAAGCAACGCAGCGGAGATGGCATCATGGTCTGCCCGGCATGCCGTGCCCAGGACCACCGGGAATGCCCCGGCGGCACGTGGTGTGACTGCCAGCACCTGCCGCCCCCGGCGGCCCGAGAACCGCGCCTGACCTGGCTCCGGCAAGGCTGAGACTGCGTTGCCGGCATGAACTTTGTGAGACCGGGAACATTTCCCGGATCTGTTGTGGTTCCCTGTGCTATTGCCCTCTATCACCGTGAGGACCATGGACGACCCGGAGGTAACGCTACGGCGAGCCCCCGCGGGGACGCGGGAGAGTTCTGGCACGATTGCGAGATGGGAGCCTTCCTGTGAGATCACGCGCGACCTGGCCGATCTCCCCAGACCAGACCACGCCTGACGAGAGCACGCCTGACGGCATAGGCGCATCCAGCCAGATGGCCGGACTCGCCGCCGCGGCGGCGCAGGAACTAGCCGAAGCCCCAGCCCAGGACGTGATCGCGTGGGCGACGGAGACGTTCGGTGACCGGGTATGCATCACCTCGTCGATGACCGACGCCGTCATCATCCATCTCGCCGCTTCCGTCAAGCCTGGCCTCGACGTCATCTTCCTGGACACCGGCTACCACTTCCCCGAGACGATCGGCACCAGGGACGCCGTGCAGGCGATCTATCCGGTGAACCTCATCAGCATCACCCCCTCGCGGACGGTGGCGGAACAGGACGCCGAGCTCGGGCCGCGGCTGTACGGGCGGAACCCGGACCTGTGCTGCTACCTGCGCAAGGTGGTGCCACTGGAGCGGGCGCTCGCGCCGTATGACGCCTGGATCACCGGCGTACGGCGGCAGGAGACGGCCTCCCGCAGCGACACCCGCGTGGTCGAATGGGATGCCAGGCGCGCCATGGTCAAGGTCAACCCGATCGCGGCGTGGACCCAGGAGCAGGTGGACGCCTACATCGAAGAAAACGGCGTGCTGGTCAACCCACTGGTGGATGAGGGCTATCCATCGATCGGCTGCGCGACCTGCACCATGCGGGTCGAGCCCGGCGCCGACCCGCGCAGCGGCCGCTGGGCGGGCACGGGCAAGACCGAGTGCGGCCTTCACACCTGAGCACCCACGAAGTCCGCAACCAGGTACCGCCGCTGGCCGGCCACGACGTGGCGGACGACGCCATCCTGCTGGAGGCGGCCGACCGGGAAGGAGCCGGCTGGGCCGCGGGTGATCTGCACACGCTCGGCCAGCTGGCCGGCTCCCCCGCCACCGGCGAGCAGGCCAGGCTCGCCAACGAGCATCCGCCGGTGCTGCGCAGCCACGACCGCTGGGGCAACCGGATCGATGAGGTGGAATTCCACCCCGCCTGGCACGTGCTGATGAGCACGGCGGTCGGCCATGGCCTGCACGCGGCGCCGTGGGCCGACCAGAGGCGCGGCGCGCATGTGGCCCGCGCCGCCAAGTTCTACGTCTGGTCGCAGGCCGAGGCCGGCCATGGCTGTCCGATCTCCATGACCTACGCGGCCATCCCAGCGCTGCGGCACGCGCCGGCGCTGGCCGGGCGGTTCGAGCCGCTGCTCGCGGCCCGCAGCTATGACCCGGGTCTCCGACCGCCCGAGGCCAAGGACGGCCTGCTGGCCGGGATGGCCATGACCGAGAAGCAGGGTGGCTCGGACGTGCGGGCGAACACCACCCGTGCCGAGCCAGCGCCGGCGGCGGGCCCGGGCGCTCACGTCCTCACCGGGCACAAGTGGTTCTGCTCCGCCCCGATGTCCGACCTGTTCCTCACCCTCGCCTCCGCACCCGACGGCCTGACCTGCTTCCTGCTCCCCCGGGTCCTGCCGGGAGGCGACCGCAACGGCCTGCGCATCGCCCGGCTCAAGGACAAGCTCGGCAACCGGTCCAACGCCTCCGCCGAGGTCGAGTTCGACGCCGCGCAGGCCTGGCAGGTCGGCGAGGCTGGCCGCGGAGTCGCCACGATCATCGAGATGGTGAGCGCGACCAGGCTGGATTGCGTGCTGGGCAGCGCCGCGGGCATGCGCTTGGCGACGGTTGCGGCGGTACACCATGCCGACCACCGCCAGGCGTTCGGGAAGGACCTGATCGTCCACCCCGCGATGAGTTCTGTGCTGGCCGATCTCGCACTGGAATCGCAGGCGGCGACCATGCTCGCGCTCCGCCTGGCCGGGGCGGCCGACCGGGCTGCCCGGCACGGCCGCGACGCCGCCGCCGAAGGCGCGCTGCTGCGGATCGCCCTGCCCGCCGCCAAGTACTGGGTGTGCAAGCGCGCGCCCGCCCACGTGGCCGAGGCACTCGAATGCCTGGGCGGGAACGGGTACGTCGAGGAGTCCGGGATGCCCCGGCTCTACCGGGAGGCACCGCTGAACTCGATCTGGGAGGGATCGGGCAACGTGACGGCGCTTGACGTGTTGCGCGCGCTCTCCCGGGCTCCGGGCTGCGCCGATGCCCTGCTCGCCGAGCTGGACCTGGCCGCTGGCGGCGACCCGAGACTGGACGCGGCGGCGGACCGCCTGCGGCACTCGCTCGCCGGACTGGAGGCGGCGACCAGCATGGAGGCGCAGCACCGCGCCCGGCGCCTGGCCGGGCAGATCGCCGTGGCCATGCAGGCGGCGCTGCTGGTACGGCACGGGAGCGGCCCGGCCGCGGACGCGTTCTGCGGCTCGCGGCTCGGCTCCGACGCCGTCGGCGGCCCCGGCGCCCCGTTCGGCACCCTGCCGGACGGGCTCGACGAGGCCGCGATCATTGAGCGGGCCCGTGTCAGCGTCCCCGGGTAGGGTCGCCTGATGCGCCTCTGGCCAGGAACTCCCTACCCGCTGGGCGCGACCTGGGATGGCGCGGGCACGAACTTCGCGCTGTTCTCCGAGGTGGCGGACGGGGTGGAACTATGCCTGTTCGACGGTGACGGCGACGGCCCGCGCGCCGAGAACCGGGTCGAGCTGACCGAGATGGACGGGTTCGTGTGGCACGGGTACCTGCCCGACATCGGGCCCGGCCAGCGCTACGGCTACCGCGTCCACGGCCCCTACGAGCCTGGCAAGGGCCACCGCTGCAACCCGGCGAAGATGCTGCTCGACCCGTATGGGAAGGCGGTGGACGGCCAGGTGCGCTGGGACGAGTCGCTGTTCGGGTACCGCTTCGCCGATCCCACGCGCGTCAACACCGCCGACAGCGCCCCGTACATGCCCACCAACGTGGTGATCAACCCGTTCTTCGACTGGGGCGACGACCGGCCGCCGCGCACGCCCTACCACGACACGGTCATCTACGAGGCCCACGTGCGGGGCCTGACCCTGTGCCACCCCGAGGTCCCGCCCGACGAGCGCGGCACCTATGCCGGGCTGGCGCACCCGGCCGTGATCGAGCACCTGACGCGGCTGGGGGTGACCGCGGTCGAGCTGATGCCGGTCCACCAGTTCGTGCCCGAACACGAACTGGTGGACCGCGGGCTCACCAACTACTGGGGCTATAACACGATCGCGTTCCTCGCCCCGCACAACAGGTACGCCGCGGCCAGCACGCCGGGCGGGCAGATCGGTGAGTTCAAGGCGATGGTGAAGGCGCTGCATGACGCGGGTGTCGAGGTCATCCTCGACGTGGTCTACAACCACACGGCGGAGGGCGATCACCGGGGCCCGACGCTCTCCTTCCGCGGCATCGACAACGCCGCCTACTACCGTCTCGCCGACGAGGACAAGCGGTACTACGTCGACTACACCGGGTGCGGCAACAGCCTCAACGTCCGCTACCCGCACGCGCTCCAGCTGATCATGGACTCGCTGCGGTACTGGGTGCTGGAAGCTCACGTGGACGGCTTCCGGTTCGACCTGGCGGCGGCTCTGGCCAGGGAACTGCACGACGTCGACCGCCTGTCGGCCTTCTTCGACCTGGTCCAGCAGGACCCGGTGGTCTCGCAGGTGAAGCTCATCGCCGAGCCCTGGGACGTCGGCGAGGGCGGCTACCAGGTGGGCAACTTCCCGCCGCTGTGGAGCGAGTGGAACGGCAAGTACCGCGACACGGTACGGGACTTCTGGCGCGGTCAGCCGTCCACCATGCCAGAGTTCGCGTCCCGGCTGTCGGGCTCGAGCGACCTCTACGAGACCAGCGGGCGCCGGCCGGTCGCCTCCATCAACTTCGTCACCTGTCACGACGGCTTCACGCTCGCCGACCTGGTCTCCTATGACCGCAAGCACAACGAGGCCAACGGCGAGGGCGGCGCCGACGGCAGCGACGACAACCGGTCCTGGAACTGCGGCGCCGAGGGGCCGACCGACGACGGCGCCGTGCTCGAACTGCGGTCCCGGCAGCGGCGCAACTTCCTCGCCACGCTGTTCTGCTCGCAGGGGGTGCCGATGCTGCTGGCCGGCGACGAGATCGGCCGCACGCAGGGCGGCAACAACAACGCCTACTGCCAGGACAACGAGTTGTCGTGGGTGGACTGGGGCCTGGCCGGCGGCCAGGAGGCGCTCCTGGAGTTCGCACGCGACCTGGCCGCGTTCCGCCGCGACCATCCCGTGTTCCGCCGCCGCCGGTTCTTCCGGGGTGGTTCCGACGGCGGGGACGGCCTGGCCGACATCGCCTGGCTCACCCCGTCCGGCCGGGAGATAGCCGACCGGGACTGGGACACCCCCGAGGCGCGCGCGATGATGGTGTTCCTCAACGGGGACGCGATCACCGAGCCCGGCCCGCGTGGCGAGCCGGTGCTGGACGACACGTTCCTGATCCTGCTCAGCGCCCACCACGAGCCGGTCACGTTTACGCTGCCCGGGGCGAGATTCGGCCGGAGCTGGGCCATCGCGCTCGACACCGCGGCGGGCCGGGCGTCCGAGGGCAGCGGGACCGAGCACAGGCCCGGCCGGAAGATCGTGCTGGCCGGGCGCGCGATGATGGTGTTGCGCAGGACGGATCCCGCCCCGGCACCCCCGGCCGACACCGGCCCCTAGCGCGGCCGGCTCCACCCCGGGCGCGCCGGCGCTCCTGCTAGGGTCCGGGCCGTGCGGCAGATCTATCCGGAGCCGGCCGATCTGACCGACCGCGAGCTCGCCGCCAGGTACCAGGACCCGGGCCGGGCCGGGGAGGCGTCGCGCTGGCTGCGCGCGAACATGGTCGCCAGCCTCGACGGGGCGGCCGCGGTGAGGGGCCGCACCGGTGGCCTGTCCGGCGAGGCCGACCGGCAGGTGTTCGCGATGCTGCGCGCGCTCGCCGACGTCATCGTGGTCGGTGCCGGAACAGCCAGGGTGGAGGGCTACGGCCCGGTGCGGCCCGGCAAGCGGGGCGCGCGCTGGGCCTGGCTCCGCGCGGGCCGCGCCCCTGCCGCGCCGGTCGCCGTGATCCCCCGCAGGCTCGACCTCGATCCGGCGGGCCCGCTGCTCGCCCCGCCGCCGGGCCTTGCGCGTCCCATTGTGATCACTACCGAGGAGGCGCCACCCGGCCGGCGGGCAGCCGTGGCCGCCTCGGCCGACCTGATCATCGCCGGCCGGGACAGCGTGGACGTCCGGGCCGCGGTGGATGCGCTGGCCGGCCGCGGCTACCGGCACATCCTCACCGAGGGCGGCCCTTACCTGCTGAGCCAGATCATCGAGGCGGGACTGCTTGACGAGCTGTGCCTGACCCTCAGCCCGCTGGTCACCGGGCCCGGGGCGAGCCGGATCGTCGCCGGCGCCGGGCCGCCGCACCACCCGCCCGGCCGGGCGGCACGCCCACTCGGGCTGGCCCATGTGCTTGTCGATGACGGGTACCTGCTGTGCCGGTACGTGCGGCCCCCGGACGGCTGACGCGGCCAGCGGGATCCCTCACCGCCGCTGTCGGCCAGCCGGGGCCCGGCCGGACAGGATGTCGGCCAGATCGAAGCTGACCGGCTCCTCCAGCTGCTCGTAGGTACACGAACGCGGGTCGCGGTCGGGCCGCCAGCGCACGAACTGGGCGGTGTGCCGGAACCGCGGGCCCTCCATGTGGTCGTAGCGGACCTCCACCACCCGCTCCGGCCGCAGCGGGGTGAACGACAGGTCCTTGGCCGCGTTCCACCTGCTGTGCTCGGCCGCGCGCGGGGTCCGCGTCCCCGCCTCCTGGTGCGCCCAGTTCCACGGGTGCTCGTCGAACGTGGTCACGAGCGGCTGGAGCTCGGCGAACAGCTCGTGGCGGCGGGCCATCGGGAACGCGCCAATGACGCCGACGCTGGCCAGCTGCCCGGTGTCGCGGTACAGCCCGAGCAGGAGCGAGCCGATCGCCTCCTCGCTGGACTTGTGGGTCCGGTAGCCGGCCACCACGCAGTCGGCGGTCCGCTCGTGCTTGACCTTGAACATGACGCGCTTGTCCGGCTCGTACACGCCGGCCAGTGGCTTGGCGACGATCCCGTCCAGGCCGGCTCCCTCGAATTGCTGGAGCCACCGCTCCGCCAGGGCGTGGTCGGTGGTCGCCGGGGTCAGGTGGAGGGGCGCCGTCACGCCCGCCAGCGCCTCCGCCAGCGCCGACCGGCGCTGCTCGAACGGCCGCTGCGTGTAGTCGTCGTCGCCGAGGGCGAGCAGGTCGAACGCGATGAAGTGGGCCGGCGTCTGGCTCGCGAGCATGTTCACCCGGCTGGCCGCCGGGTGGATCCGCTGCAGCAGCGCCTCGAAGTCGAGCCTGCGGCCGTCGGATCCGGGGACCACGATCTCCCCGTCGATCACGCACCGGCGCGGGAACTGCTCGGTGACCGCGGCCACGAGCTCCGGGAAATACCGGGTCATCGGCCGCTCATTGCGGCTGCCGAGCTCCACCTCGCCGCCGTCGGCGAAGACGATGGAGCGGAACCCGTCCCACTTCGGCTCGAAGCTGTACGGGCCGTCGGGAATCTTGTTGACCGGCTTGGCCAGCATCGGCGAGACCGGCGGGTTGACCGGAAGGTGCATCCCTCTATCTTCCACGCCGGCCATCCCGTGGTTACATGCTGGTCGGAAGATCACCCCTCATCCCGCTGGAGCATGCCGTGTCCCTGCACCGGAAGATCGATCAGCCGGGCCAGCCCGATGTGGGCATCAACCCGATCTATGTGCAGGAGGCCGGCCACGAGGTGCCCCGGCACAGGATCCCGCGCCAGGGCATGCTGCCGACCACCGCGCTGCAGGTGGTGCGGGACGAGCTCATCCTGGACGGCAACCCCCACCTCAACCTGGCCACGTTCGTGACCACCTGGATGGAGCCGCAGGCGGAGATGCTCATGGCCGAGTGCCTCGGCAAGAACATGATCGACAAGGACGAGTACCCGCAGACGGCGGAGCTCGAGTCGCGCTGTGTCAACGTCCTGGCCGACCTGTGGCACGCGGAGGCAGGCTCGCAAGCCACCGGGTGTTCCACGACCGGCTCCAGTGAGGCCTGCATGCTCGGCGGGATGGCCCTGCTGTGGCGCTGGCTGGAGCGGGGTGGCACCGGGCAGCCCAACCTGGTGATGGGCGCGAACGTCCAGGTGTGCTGGGAGAAGTTCTGCCGCTACTGGCGGGTCGAGCCGCGCCGGGTGCCGATGGAGCCGGGCCGGCTCCATCTGACCGGGCCGGAGGCCGCGGCCCGCTGCGACGAGAACACCATCGGCGTGGTCGCGATCATGGGCTCGACGTTCGACGGCAGCTACGAGCCGGTCGCCGGGATCAGCGGCGAGCTCGACCGCCTCGCCGCGGGCGGCGGCCCCGACGTCAGCATCCACGTGGACGCCGCCTCCGGCGGGTTCTTCGCCCCGTTCCTGCACCCCGACCTCGTCTGGGACTTCCGGGTCCCGCGGGTGGCCTCCATCAACGCTTCCGGGCACAAGTACGGCCTGGTGTATCCCGGCGTCGGCTGGGCGGTGTGGCGTGACCCGCAGGCGCTGCCGGAGGATCTGGTGTTCAAAGTCAACTATCTCGGCGGCCAGATGCCCACGTTCGCGCTGAACTTCTCCCGCTCCGGCGCCCCCATCGCCGCCCAGTACTACAACTTCCTGCGGCTCGGTTTCGACGGCTACCGGAGGGTCCAGCAGGCATGCCAGGACGTCGCGCTGCACCTGTCGTCCCAGATCGCCGAGATGGGGCCGTTCGAGCTTCTCACCGACGGGAGCGACCTGCCCGTCTTCGCTTTCAAGCTGGCCGATGACCGGGCCGGCTACAGCGTGTTCGACCTATCGGACCGGCTGCGCGAGCGGGGCTGGCTGGCGCCCGCCTATACCTTCCCGGAAAACCTGACCGGCACCGCGGTCATGCGGATCGTGGTCCGCAACGGTTTCAGCCGTGACCTGGCTGACGTGTTCCTGGCCGATCTGCGGCGCCACTCCCGGGCGTTGGCTGGGCATCCGCGGGCGCATACGCCGCTCGCGCCCGAGCCGTTCCGTCAGGGGTTCGCGCACTGACCGGGAGCCGGCTGGGCAGCCGCCTGGCCGCCAGCGGGCCCGCCCGCGGCCGGGCATGCCAGGCGCCGGCCACGCACAACGCGATGACCGCCGCCAGCGCGGCGAGCCTGAGCGCCGGCACGAGCAGGCGCTGCTCCACCGGGAGGAACCCGCCGAACACGGCGGGCAGCGGACCTGGCATGCCCGGCAGCGCGTAGAGGCTGCCCGCGGCCAGGCGGGCCAGGACCGGCCAGTCCAGGCGAGATGCCGGGAAGAGGGCGAGCAGGCAGAACACCATCGCGTCGTACCAGGGCCGCTGGAAAGGCCAGACGAGCAGGCACGCCAGGCTCAGCGCAGGGCCGGGCGGACCGCGGGCCAGCCCTCCGGGCCGTCCGGCAGCCGCCGCAGCAGGAGCCACCCCACGGTCACCAGCAGGGGCACGACCACCAGCAGGAGATCGGGGGGGCGGGCCAGCCCGAACGGGCGCGAGAACAGCTAGTAGACGTTGTCACTGGTCGCGCCGGCGTCCCGGTAGAGCAGCACGTTGATCGCTGGCGGCCCGAACCACAAATACGACGGCACAAGCACGGCCAGCGCTCCGGCCGCCGCCGCGAGCAGGGTGCGCACGGATCTCCGGGCGGCGATGGCGATGCCCAGGCCGAACAGGACGAAGGTGATCTTGATATCGGCCGCCATGCCGACCAGGGCGCCCGCCACCAGGCCCGGCAGCGCGCCGGGGTTCCTGCCTCGCCGCCTCCCTCGTGCCAGCCACGGGCTGACCAGCGCCAGGGCGAGGAAGGCCACGGCCGACGCGATCGCGTCCACGTGCCCGGCGGCGACCAGCCCCCACAGCAGCAGCGGGTTGAGCGACCAGAGCAGGTGCGCCCGGCTCCGGCCCGCCGGATCGGCGCGCAGCAGCCGGTCCAGCGCCAGCACCAGCAGGGCGAAGGCGAGCGCGTTCCACACCTTCAGCCAGAACGTGATCCTCGCGGCCGAGGCCCCGCCGAGGATGGTCGCCGCGCCCTGCTCGAACGTCACCAGCGGCGCCGGGGGGATGCAGGGCGATCCACCACGGCGGTCCCACGCCCGCCCTGGGCATCTGCACGACGGCCTTGCTCGGGTCGGCAGCCGAAACCGCGATCATGATCAGCAGCGAGGACCCGATACCGGCCAGCGCCAGGCGGCCCGGGACCCTGGCCCGGGGCAGGGCCGCGACGCCTGGGGCACAGCTGTGGTCACAGCATGTTCGCTGATGGCGCACGCTCCGGCTTCGCCTCCCGCGGAGCCGGCACGCCGGCCGCGGACGGATGTGGCTCGATCACCGACGGGACGGATCAACCCTCCGAACAGCCGCCAGTAAGGCCGGCGAGGGTCACCCGCCGGAGGGCTGGCTCATGATCGGAAACGTCCCATCGCCGTGCCGGAGTTCCGCCGGGCGCCTTCTGGCGGGCAAAAACTCAGGCAGAAATGAGTCATGAATCCGCATGGCGCACGGTTAAGCCACACCGGGCCAAAGAATGTGCCCGGGCGCGTAAAGCAACAGCGCCGGCCGGCCGATCTCACAAGAAACAAACGGCCACAGACGCCAAAGGATCGCGCCGACGGCAAAAGGGCTGTGGGGCCTCAGGCGTTCTTGCGGAGCCTGTCCAGGGCCTCGGCCAGGATGGCCGCCCCGTCCGAGTCGCTGCGCCGCTCCTTCACATAGGCCAGGTGGGTCTTGTAAGGCTCGCTGCGCGGCGGCCCGGGTGGGTTCGCCTGGTCGCGGCCGGCCGGGAATCCGCACCGGGGGCAGTCCCAGGTTTCCGGCACGGCGGCATCACTCGCGAAGCTCGGCCGGGTTTCATGATTGTTGGAGCACCAGAAGGAGACCCGCACCCGCGGTGCCGACTCTCCACGTTCCGCCTCGCCCATGGGACCCGCTCCGACACGGCTGCCCCGGATGGCGTTGCCACTACTCACAGACCACCCCTTGCCCTCTCCGCTGCCCTGTGGCCCTTCAGTGATTGAGCAACACGTTGAGGCCGACTATGCAGAGGAACCAGACGACCCCGGTGAAAATGGTGAGCCGGTCCAGATTCCGCTCGACGACGGACGATGAGCCGAGCGAGGAGCTCATGCCACCGCCGAACAGGTCCGACAAGCCACCGCCCTTGCCTTTGTGCAGCAGCACGAGCAACACCATGAGCAGGCTGGTGATGATGAGGACGACAGAAATTCCGATAACCACTGCCGATGCTCGTCCTTCCGGGTGCTTTCGATGCTACGGCACTTTGCTGTTCATGACGCGGTGCTAGGAATCTCCGGCACGTACGGCCAGTTCACGGTACCGGCAGATCTGGACGAACTCACCGGCATCGAGGCTGGCCCCTCCGACCAGCGCGCCGTCGATAGCTGGCTGCGCCATGATCGCAGCGATGTTGTCGGGCTTAACCGACCCGCCATACAGGATACGCACATCGAGGGCCGCGTCGTGCCCGTGAACCGCGGAAACCCGGTCCCGGATCGCCTGGCACGCCTGGTGCGCGTCCTCCGGCTGAGCGACTTCGCCGGTGCCGATCGCCCATACCGGCTCATAGGCGACGACCAGGCCGGCGACCTGCTGCGCGCCGATCCCGCTCAGTGATCCGTCGAGCTGGGCCAGGATGTAGGCGAGGTGGTCCCCCGCCTGCCGGATGGCCAGATCCTCGCCCACGCACACGACCGGGGTCATGCCTGCCCGGAGGGCGGCCTTGGCCTTCGCGTTCACCGTCGCGTCGTCCTCGCCGTGGTAACGGCGCCGCTCGGAGTGGCCCGCCAGCACGTAGGAGCAGGCGAGCTTGGCGAGCATCGGCCCCGACACGTCACCGGTATAGGCGCCCTGGTCGTGTGGGGAGAGGTCCTGCGCCCCGTAGCGGATCCGCAGCTTGTCCCCCGTTACCAGCGTCTGCACGCTGCGGAGCGCGGTGAACGGCGGCAGCACGGCGACCTCGGTGGCGTCGAAATCCTTGTCGGTGAGGGTGAAGGCCAGCTTCTGGACCAGGGCGATCGCTTCCAGGTGGGTGAGGTTCATCTTCCAGTTGCCGGCCATGAGCGGCAGCCGGCCGCGCCGGTCGCCACCGGCCCGGGTCACGGGGCCTCCAGCGCGGTCAGCCCGGGAAGCTCCGCGCCCTCCAGGTACTCCAGGCTCGCCCCGCCCCCGGTGGAGATGTGGGTGAACGCATCGTCGGGAAAGCCCAGCAGCCGGACTGCCGCCGCGGAGTCGCCGCCGCCCACCACGGTCAGGCCGGTCACCGCGCTGATCGCACCGGCCACCGCCCGGGTGCCGTCCGCGAACGCGGGGAACTCGAACACCCCCGGCGGCCCGTTCCAGAATACGGTCTTCGCGTCGGCCAGCTTGCGCGCGAACAGCTCCCGGGTGGCCGGCCCGATGTCCAGCCCGATCTTGCCGGGCGGGATGTCCTGGCCGGCGATCATCTCGGGGGTGGCGTCGGCGCCGGAGTGGCCGGCCACCACATGGTCCACCGGGAGCACGATCTCCACCCCCAGCCCGGCGGCCTCGGCGAGCATGGCGGACACCTGCGGGATCTGGTCGGCTTCCAGCAGCGAGTCGCCCACCTGGTGGCCCTGGGCGGCCAGGAACGTGTAGGCCATGCCACCCCCGACGAGCAGCCGGTCGGCGATCCGGGTGAGGTTCCCGATCACGGCGAGCTTGTCGGAGGCCTTGGAGCCGCCGAGCACGACGACATAGGGCCGGGCGGGGTCGGTGGTGAGCTGGCGGAGCACCGAGACCTCCGCCAGCACCAGCTGCCCGGCCGCGTGCGGGAGCAGCCGCGGCAGGTCGTAGACGCTGGCGTGCTTGCGGTGCATGGCCCCGAACCCGTCGCCGACGTAGGCGTCGGCCAGCTCGGCCAGCCGGTCCGCCAGCACCTCCCGCTCCGCGTCCTCCTTGCTGGTCTCGGCGGGCTCGAAGCGCACGTTCTCGAGCATGGCGACGCCGCCTCCGGCAAGTCCCGCCACGGTCGCTGTGGCCGACCCACCGGCCACATCCTCGGCGAAGGCGACCGGCTGCCCGGCCAGCTCCGACAGCCGGATCGCCACCGGCCGCAGCGATGGCCCGCCGGCCGCCCGGTCCGCGTAGTTGCGGCCGCTCGGCCGGCCCAGGTGGGCACAGATGATCACCCGCGCGCCGCGGCCGGTCAGGCTCCTCAGGGTCGGCAGGCTGGCCCTGATCCGGCGGTCGTCTGTGATCGACGAGCCGTCGAGCGGCACGTTGAGGTCGGCGCGCAGCAGGACTGCCCGCCCGGTGACGTCGAGATCGTCGACCCGCTTCATCAGCGCGGTGCTCCCGTGACGCGCCTGCCTCGCGGGCGTGGGCGGTCAGGGCTCATCCAAGCCGCCCGCCGACGAGCGCGGCGACGTCGACCAGCCGGCTGGAGTAGCCCCACTCGTTGTCGTACCAGCCGATCACCTTGACCTGGTCACCGAGGGCCATGGTGAGGCCGGAATCGAAGATGCACGAGTAGGGGGTGCCGACGATGTCGGAGGACACGATCGGGTCGCTGGTGTAGTGCAGGTAGCCCTTGAGCGGGCCATCGGCGGCCGCGCGGTACGCCGCGTTCACCTCGTCCACCGACACCTCGCGGCCGACCTGGACCACCAGGTCGGTGACCGAGCCGTCCATGACCGGCACCCGCATCGACATGCCGTCCAGCTTGCCCTTGAGCTCGGGCAGCACCAGCGCGGTGGCGCGGGCGGCCCCGGTGGTGGTGGGGATGATGTTCTGCGCGGCGGCGCGGGCCCGGCGCAGGTCCTTGTGGACGAAGTCCAGGATCACCTGGTCGTTGGTGTAGGCGTGGATGGTCGTCATCAGGCCCTTGACGATGCCGAAGCTGTCCAGCAGCACCTTCGCGAGCGGCGCCACGCAGTTGGTGGTGCAGGACGCGTTGGAGATGATGTCGTGCCGGGCGGGATCGTAGGCGTCGTCGTTGACCCCCATCACGAGGGTGATGTCCTCGCCCTTGGCGGGGGCGGAGATGATGACCTTCTTGGCGCCCGCCGTCAGGTGCTTGCGGGCGTCCTCGGCCTTGGTGAAGTGGCCGGTCGACTCGATCACCACGTCGACCCCCAGGTCACGCCAGGGCAGCGCGGCCGGGTCCCGCTCGGCGAGCCACGTGATGCGCTCATCCCCGGCCACGATGGCGCCGTCGGCGCTGTGAACGTCGAGGTCGAGCGTGCCCATGACGGTGTCGTACTTGAGCAGGTGCGCGAAGGTGGCCATGTCACCGAGGTCGTTGGCGGCCACGATCTCGATGTCACGGGCCTGCCCGCCGGGCCCGCCAGCCTGCTCGGCGTGCACGGCGCGCCAGAAGTTGCGCCCGATCCGGCCGAATCCGTTGATGCCCACGCGGATGGTCACGGCGTTGATCTCCTCATGAATAGCTCGGGCCGAAGGTCGCTTCCACCCTATGGCAGCAGCATTTCCGGTGTGAGGTGCGCGTCGGTGCCGGGAACGCCGTCCTCACGCGCGCGCTTGTCCGCCATGGCCAGCAGCCGCCTGATCCGGCCGGCGATCGCGTCCTTGGTCAGCGGCGGGCTGGCCAGCTGGCCAAGCTCCTCGAGGCTGGCCTGCCGGTGCTCGATCCGCAGCCGGCCGGCCACGGTCAGGTGCTCGGGTGCGTCGCTGCCGAGTATCTCCAGCGCCCGCTCCACCCGCGCACCCGCGGCGACCGCGGCCCTCGCGCTGCGGCGCAGGTTGGCGTCGTCGAAGTTCGCCAGCCGGTTCGCCGTCGCCCGGACCTCGCGCCGCATCCGCCGTTCCTCCCAGGCGAGGACGCTGTCGTGCGCGCCGAGCCTGGTGAGCAGCGCACTGATCGCGTCGCCGTCCCGCACCACGACCCGGTCGACCCCTCGCACCTCGCGGGCCTTGGCGTGGATCTTCATCCGCCTGGCCGCCCCGACCAGCGCCAGGGCGGCCTCGGGGCCGGGACAGGTGATCTCCAGCGCCATCGACCGGCCGGGCCCGGTCAGGCTGCCGTGGGCCAGGAAGGCGCCGCGCCAGGCGGCCTCGCAGTCGCAGGTGGTGCCGGCCACGACCTGCCGGGGCAGGCCGCGGACGGGCCGCCCGTGGCCGTCCACCAGCCCGGTCTGCCGGGCCAGGCTTTCCCCGTCCTTGCGCACCCTGACCACGTAGCGGTTGCCCTTGCGCAGCCCGCTGGGCGCCAGCACGATCAGCTCGGACGCATGACCGAACACCTCGGAGATATCCTTGCGCAGCCTGCGGGCGGCGGCACCGGTGTCCAGCTCGGCCTCGACCACGATCCGGCCGCTGGCCAGGTGCAGGCCCCCGGCGAAGCGCAGCAGCGTGGAAACCTCCGCCTTGCGGCAGCACGGCTTGAGCACGGTAACCCGGCTCAGCTCGTCCTTCACCAGGCCGGTCATGGCCATCGGCTCACTCCCCCTCGAAGATCTCCGCGAATGCCCCCGCCAGCTGCCGCGGGTCGTGGCGCGGCGTGCCGTCCCGCATCGCCAGATCCGCCAGGACCAGCCTGCCGCCCAGCAGGCCGGCCGCTTTCTCCAGTTGTGCCGTCGCACCGCCGGCCGCACCACGGTCGGCCAGCACAACGTCCACCGTAAGCTGCGGCGCGTGGTCGGCGAGCACTTCCAGGTGCGTATGCGGTGAGAATCCCTCGGTTTCGCCCGGTTGCGGGACGAGGTTGAGCGCGACCAGGCGGCGGGCGCGGGTGGAGATCAGCGCCTCGGCCAGCTCCGGGACGAGCAGGTGGGGCAGGACGCTGGTGAACCAGGAGCCCGGCCCGAGCACCACCCAGTCTGCGTCCCGGATCGCGGCCACGGCCTCGGGGCAGGCGGGCGGGTCGGCCGGCTGGAGCGAGATGGACCGGACCCGCCCGGTGGTGGCGGCGCAGGCCGCCTGGCCCCGCACGATGCTGCGCTCGCCCGGGCGCCCGGGGTCGGCGCCCTCCACCTCGGCCGCCAGGTCCAGCGGCACCGACGCCATGGGCAGAACCCGTCCGTGCGCCCCGAGCAGCCGGCCGACCCAGTCCAGACCCTGGACGGTGTCCCCCAGCAGTTCCCACAGCGCGACGATGAGCACGTTGCCGACGGCATGCCCGCCGAGCCCCGAGCCGCGGGTGAACCGGTGCTGCACCACCCGGCTCCACGTGGTGCCCCAGGCGTCATCCCCGCACAGGGCGGCGAGCGCCATCCGCAGATCGCCCGGGGGGAGCACCCCGAAGTCGCGGCGGAGCATGCCGCTGGACCCGCCGTCGTCGGCCACGGTGACGATGGCGGTGAGCTGACGGGTCACCCGGCGTAGCGCGGACAGGGACGCGAACAGCCCGTGGCCGCCGCCGAGCGCGGCCACGCGCGGGTTCAGCGGGCGCACGGCGGGGACCACCGGCACCGGCTCGCCGCGGGGCGCCGTCACCGTCTCCGTCCCGGGTTCATCGTCGCCGCCCGGCACCGGCGTGTGTGCCGTTTCCCTCGCCGTCACTCACGCCCCAGGTCACGGTGCACCACCTGGATGCCGAGGCCGGTCTCCTCCAGCCGTTCGGCGATCTGCTCGGCCATCGCCACGCTGCGGTGCTTGCCGCCGGTGCAGCCGATCGCGAGCGTCACGTACTTCTTCCCCTGACGCTCATATCCGGCCAGGGTCACCCGCAGCGCCGCGAGGTAGGCGTCGAGGAAGTCGGCGGCGCCCAGCTGGCTGAGCACGTACTCCCTGACCCTCTCATCTTGCCCGGTCAGCGGGGCGAGTGCCTCGATCCAGCGTGGGTTGGGCAGGAACCGGCAGTCCGCCACCAGGTCGGCGTCCACCGGCAGCCCGTACTTGTAGCCGAACGACACCACGCTGACGCGGGGGCCCTCCGCGGGGCCGCCCCCGAAGAAGTCCTGCAGCCTGGCCCGCAGCTCGTGGACGTTGAGCGCGGATGTGTCGAGCACCAGGTCCGCCTCGCCGCGGACGGTGCGCAGCAGCTCCCGCTCGGCCGCGATCCCGTCCACCACCCGGCCGTCCTCCTGCAGTGGGTGCGGGCGGCGCTCGCTGTCGAACCTGCGGACCAGCGTGTCGTCTGTGGCCTCCATGAAGACCACGCGCGGCCTGACCCCCCGCGTGGTGAGCTCGGTGATGGCGGACTGAAGATCGCTGGAGAAGGCGCGGCTGCGCACGTCCATCACGGCGGCGATCCTCGGCAGGGCCCCCTTGGCCCGGCGGGCCAGATTGATCATCGTGGGAAGCAGGCCGGGCGGCAGGTTGTCGATCACGAACCAGTCGAGGTCCTCCAGCGCCTTGGCCGCCGTGCTTCGGCCGGCGCCCGACATCCCAGTGATGATCACGATGTCCGACGCTGGGTCGGCGGCCCCCGGGCCGGGCGGCTCGCGCCCCGTCATCTGCTGGTCCATTCCCGTCCGCCCCCGCCCGTCACGACGTCCCCTTGTCGGTGGCCCCCGCGCGCTCCCGCTCCGGCGCAAGGGCGGCCAGGACGGCGTCGGCCAGTTGCGGCCCGATGCCCGGCACCAGCGCCAGCTCCGCCGGGGTGGCCGCGGCGATCCGCCGGACCGAGCCGAAGCGCCGCAGCAGCGTGGCCCGGCGGGCCGGGCCCAGCCCCGGGATTTCGTCAAGCTGGCTGACGGCGAGCGCCTTCGACCGCTTCGCCCGATGGTAGGTGATGGCGAAGCGGTGCGCCTCGTCCCGAACCCGCTGCAGCAGGTAAAGGCCCTCACTGGTACGGGGCAGGATGACCGGTGCGTCCTCGCCGGGCAGCCAGACCTCTTCCAGCCGTTTGGCCAGCCCGCACACCGCGACGTCGTCGATGCCGAGCGCTTCCAGTGCCGAGACCGCCGCGGCCACCTGCGCCGGGCCGCCGTCGATCACCACCAGGTTGGGCGGGTAGGCGAACTTGCGCTGGCGGATCTCCTGTCCGTCGGGGCCGGCGGCGGGATCGCCCAGCACGTCGAGTTCGCCGGTCGCCTCGCGCTCCTCCAGGTACCGGCGGAAGCGGCGGGTGATGACCTCGTGCACCGAGGCGACGTCGCCTTCGCCGCCGGTCCCCCGGACGCTGAACCGGCGGTACTCGCTCTTGCGCGCCAGCCCGTCCTCGAACACCACCATGGCCGCGACCACGTGCGTGCCCTGCAGGTTCGACACGTCGTAGCACTCGATACGGAGCGGGGCCTGCTCGAGGCCCAGTGCCTCCTGGATCTCGTTCAGCGCCAGGCTGCGGGTGGTGAGGTCGCTCGCCCGCCGGGTCTTGTGCAGCGCCAGCGACTCGGCGGCGTTCCGTGCCACGGTGTCGAGCAGCGCCTTCTTGTCACCTCGGCGCGGCACCCGCAGGTGCACCCGCCCCCCGCGCCGGGCCGCCAGCCACTCCTCCACCGCCGCGGCGCCGTCCGGCAGCACCGGGACGAGCACCTCGCGGGGAACGGTGGGGCCGGTGGCTTCCGGCCGGACGGTGCCCTTCCGGCCGGCCGTGCCGGCCGCGCCGGACCCGTTCCCGGTCACGCTGCCCTCGCCGTACACCTGGCTCAGGAAGTGCTCGACCAGCTCGCCGTCGCTGATGTCCTCCACCTTGTCCACCACCCAGCCGCGCTGGCCCCGGACGCGGCCACCGCGGACGTAGAAGACCTGGACGGCCGCCTCGAGCTGGTCCTCGGCCAGCGCGATGACGTCGGCGTCCGTGCCGTCGGGCAAGACCACCGCCTGCTTCTCCAGCGCCCGTTCCAGCGCCTGGATGTCGTCGCGCAGCCGGGCGGCCCGCTCGAACTCCTCGGCCGCGGCCGCGGCCCGCATCTCGGCTTCCAGCCTCTTGGTGAACCGGGCGGTCTGGCCGGCCATGAAGTCGCAGAACTCCTCGGCCAGGCGGCGGTGCTCGGCCTGGCTGATCCGCTCCACACAGGGCGCCGAGCACTTGCCGATGTAGCCGAGCAGGCACGGTCGGCCGATCTGGCGGGCACGCTTGAAGACGCCCGCGGAGCAGGTCCGCACCGGGAACACCCGCAGCAGCGTGTCGACGGTCTCCCGGATGGCCCAGGCGTGGGAGTACGGGCCGAAGTAGCGGGTCCCGCGCCGGCGGGCGCCCCGCATCACCATGACCCTGGGGTACTCCTCGTCCAGGGTGACCGCCAGATAGGGGTAGCTCTTGTCGTCCCGGTAGCGCACGTTGAACCGGGGGTCGAACTCCTTGATCCAGGAGTACTCCAGCTGAAGCGCCTCGACCTCGGTGCCGACGACGGTCCAGTCGACTCCCGCCGCCGAGGTGAGCATCGACTGGGTGCGCGGGTGCAGGTTGGCGAAATCGGCGAAGTAAGAGTTGAGCCTGGCCCGCAGGTTCTTGGCCTTGCCCACGTAGATGACCCGGCCGCGGCCGTCATGGAACCGGTAGACCCCCGGCGACTCGGGAATCGAGCCCGGGGCCGGCCGGTAGGCATGCGGATCCGTCACGCAGCAACTCTATGCGCGCGGGGCTTGCCCGCGTGCTCTATGCGGGCGCGCGTTCCCGCGCGTCTGCGAGGACTGGCGCTGGTGACGGGGGTCATCCTCTGCCTGGGTATCTGGCCGATCACGGCGTGGCGGGCATCGCCACCAGGCTGGCGGGGACGACGTCGACCGGGAACGGCTCGGCGGCCCGGTACCGCTGGTCGCCGGCGACCCGAGTCACTTCTTCGTAGCGGCGGCGGCGCAATCCGAACACTGTCAGGCTCGTGCGCTGGGCATCCGGCTCGATGATCCAGTACGACTGGATGCCGAACTTTTCGTACACATCCTTCTTGCGGTTGCGGTCATAGACCCGCGTGCGCGGCGACGCGACCTCCACCGCCAGCACCGGCGGATCCTCCGGGAACGGCTCCTGGAAGGACGTCCAGCGGAGTACCGCGACGTCCGGGACCCGGTGCTGGAAGCGGCTCAGGTTGATACCGGGCCCCGCGAGCACCAGGAAATCATCTGGGCATGCGCTGCTCAGCAGCACCGTCAGGCGGGTCACGGCCAGCTGGTGCACGGTGCCCGGCGCCGGGGACACGACGAGCACCCCGTCATCGAGCTCGTAACGGAACTCGTCGTCGGGCACGTTCTGCATGTCGTCGACGGTCAGCATCCGGTCCTCGCCGAACCACGCCTCCGGGGTGGTCATGAGACTCATCGTGCCTCCATAACGCCATGGCTGCCACCATGACAGCGGGCACGGACATTTCCGGGCCCGTGGCGGGCGAGGCCGTGATCGCCCAGCTCTGAGACCGGTCAGTCGGCGAAGGCCTCTGGCGACGGGCAGGCGCAGACCAGGTGGCGGTCGCCGTAGGCCCCGTCGATGCGCCGCACCGGGGGCCAGTATTTGGCCCGCCGGTCGCCGGCCAGGGGGTAGGCCGCCTCCTCCCGCTGATAGTGATGCTTCCAGTCGTCGGCGAGAAGCATGGACGCCGTGTGCGGCGCGTTGTGCAGCGGGTTGTCCTGCGCGTCGTACGCCCCGCTCTCGACCCGGCTGATCTCGTGCCGGATCGCGATCATCGCCGCGCAGAACCGGTCCAGCTCGGCCAGGTCCTCGCTCTCGGTCGGCTCGATCATCAGCGTGCCCGCGACCGGGAACGACATCGTCGGTGCGTGGAAGCCGTAGTCGATCAGCCGCTTGGCCACGTCGTCCACGGTGACGCCGGTTTCCCTGGTGATCGGGCGTAGGTCGATGATGCACTCGTGGGCGACCAGCCCGCCCTGGCCGGTGTAGAGCACTGGATAGTGCGGCGAGAGCCGTTTCGCCAGGTAGTTGGCGGCCAGGATGGCGACCTGGGTGGCCCGGCGCAGGCCGCCGGCGCCCATCATCGCGATGTAGGCCCAGGAGATCGGCAGGATCCCCGCGGACCCGTACGGCGCCGCGGCGACCGGCCCGGCGGCACCGCGGGCGGCACCGGGGGCGGCGCTGCCGGGGAGGAACGGGGCCAGGTGCTCGCCGACCGCGACCGGTCCCACCCCCGGCCCGCCCCCGCCATGCGGGATGCAGAACGTCTTGTGCAGGTTGAGGTGGGACACGTCGGCGCCGAACCGCCCCGGCCGGGCGAGCCCCACCAGCGCGTTGAGGTTGGCGCCGTCCACGTACACCTGGCCGCCCGCGGCGTGCACGAGGCCGCAGACCTCGGTCACGGTGTGCTCGAACACGCCGTTGGTCGACGGGTAGGTCAGCATGATCGCGGCCACGTGCCCCTCGTTCTCGGCCAGCTTCGCCCGCAGGTCGCCCAGGTCGATGGCGCCGTCGCCGCCGCACTTGACCACCTTGACCCGCAGCCCGGCCAGCACGGCGCTGGCCGCGTTCGTGCCGTGTGCGGACTCCGGGATCAGGCACACGTCGCGCGCGGCGTCGCCGCGGGCGGTGTGGTAGTGGCGGATCGCGAGCAGGCCTGCCAGTTCCCCCTGCGACCCGGCGTTCGGCTGCAGCGACACCGCGTGGTAGCCGGTGATCTCGGCCAGCCACGCCTCCAGCCGGCCGGTCAGCTCGGCATAACCGGCCGTCTGCGCGGCCGGGGCGAACGGGTGGACATCGGCGAACCCCGGCCAGGTGATGGCCTCCATCTCCGCCGCCGCGTTCAGCTTCATCGTGCACGAGCCCAGCGGGATCATCGACCGGTCGAGCGCGATGTCGAAGTCGGCCAGCCGCCGCAGGTAGCGGAGCATGGCCGTCTCGCTGCGGTGCTCGTGGAAGACCGGGTGGGTGAGGTAGGGCGAGGTGCGCCGCAGGCCCGCCGGGAGCGCCTCACCGCCACCGGCCAGGCTCACCTCCCCGGCCGGGCGCCCCGCCAGCGCGGCCGCGACCTCCCGGACGTGGTCGTCGGTTGTGGTCTCGTCGGAGGCGACCTGCACCGTGTCCGGGTCCGCCAGGAAGACGTTGTAGCCGGCCCGGAGGGCCCGCTCCGCCGCCGCCGCCCCGCCGCCCGGCAGCCCGCGGACCCGGACCGTGTCGAAGAACGCGCCGGTCTCCACCGTGGCGCCCAGCCTGTGCAACGCCGCCGCCAGCGCCGCGGCCTTGCCGTGCACCCGGCGGGCTATCGCGGCCAGGCCGTCCGCGCCGTGGTACGCGGCGTACATCCCGGCGATGACCGCCAGCAGGACCTGTGCGGTGCAGATGTTGCTCGTCGCCTTCTCCCGGCGGATGTGCTGCTCCCTGGCCTGCAGCGCGAGCCGGTAAGCCGGGTGGCCGCCGGCGTCCACCGACACGCCGACCAGCCGGCCCGGCAGCTGCCGGCGCAGGCCGTCCCGAACCGCGATGTAGGCGGCGTGCGGCCCACCGAAACCCATCGGCACGCCGAACCGCTGGGTGGTGCCGATCGCGATATCGGCGCCGAGTTCTCCCGGCGGCGTGAGCAGGGTCAGCGCGAGCAGGTCGGCGGCGACGGCCACCACCGCGCCACGGCCGCTGGCGGCGGCGATGACCGGCCGCGGGTCGGCGATCTCGCCGCTCGCCCCCGGGTAGGCCAGCAGCACGCCGAACAGCTCCCCCCCCGGCTGCGCCGCCACCACCTCCGGCGTCAGGCGGGCGACGGTCAGGTCGATGCCGAGCGGCTCGGCCCGGGTGGCCAGCACCGCCAGCGTCTGCGGCAGGCAGTCGGCGTCGGCCAGGAAGATGCTTCCCTTGCCCGCCACCCGGCGGGCGAGCGTCATCGCCTCGGCCGCCGCGGTCGCCTCGTCCAGCAGGGACGCGCCCGCCACCGGCAGCCCGGTCAGGTCGGCGACCATCGTCTGGAAGTTCAGCAGGGCTTCCAGCCGTCCCTGCGAGATCTCCGGCTGGTACGGCGTGTAGGCCGTGTACCAGCCGGGGTTCTCCAGCACGTTGCGGCGGATCACCGCCGGGGTGATCGTCGGGTAGTAGCCGAGCCCGATCATGGACGTGAGGACCGCGTTCCGGCCCGCGATCCTGCGCAGCTCGGCCAGCGCCCCCGGCTCCGACAGGGGCCCGTCCAGCCCGGGCAGGTCCAGCGGCGGCACGCCCGTGCCGGCCAGGGCCGACGGCAGCGCGGCCGCGGTCAGCTCGTCCAGCGAGGGGAAGCCGACCGCCGCGAGCATCCGCTCCTGCTCGGACGGGGACGGCCCGATATGGCGTGACGCGAAGTCCATGGAGCCTCCAGAGGGAGCCACCGGGTGCCGGTCACCCGGCTGTGGTCCTCCCCCTCTGTCATCGCCCCCACATACCGGGCAGCACGACTCCAGAGACGCCTGTCCCGTCCGGTCCCTGGTGCCTGAGAGGTTCCGGGGAGGTTGCCCCTTCGGCGCCCCGCGCTGGCGGCGCGGGGTCTCTCCCGGACGGTGTTGTCGGCAGCCCCGAGCTTACCCGAGAGACAGGTTCATATCTCGTCCCACCGGAACACCCGCACGGCGATCAGCGTCAGCACGGCCGCGAACGCCAGCAGCAGGCCCATGGCCGGCAGCGCGGAGGCAGGGCCCTCACCCCGGGCCATCACGTTCTGCATGCCGATCACCAGATATCGCAGCGGCATCACGTACGAGACGTTCACGATCCACTGCGGCGCGAAGGCGAGCGGGATGAACGCCCCGCCCAGGAACGCCATCGGCAAGATGATCAGGTTCACCAGCGCGGTGGCGGCCTCCTGCGACTTGGCGAGCGCCCCGACGAGCAGCCCGATCGAGAGGAACGCGAGCGTGCCGCAGATGACGACGGGGATCGCCATCCACCAGTAGGCGGTGAGCTTGAGCCCGAAGTAGGGGGTCGTGGCGATGGCGATGAACACGAACGTCTCCACGATCGCGACCGCGACGCTGACCGCGATCCGCGCGGTGATGATCGACGTCGTGCCGACCGGGGCGAGCCGGAGCCTGCGCAGCAGCTTGTTCTTCCGCCATCCGACCAGGGTGATCGCCGCCGCGAACGCCCCGCCGGAGGCGATCGCCCAGCCGAGCAGGCCCGGCGTCAGGTACTGGATCGGCTTGAGCGACTTGTCCTCCACCTGCTGGGTGGTCAGCCGGTAGGTCGGCGGGCGGGGGGATGCCGCCTGGTTCGCCTCCTGCACGATGCCGGAGAACACGCTGTTCACCACCCCGGCGACGGTCGGGTTGGCGACCGAGTAGTGGACGATGAGTTGGCCCCCTTGCTGCTGAACGGCCGCGTCGACGTTGCCCTGCCGCACGTCGTTCAGCGCCGTGGCCAGGCTGGCGCGCCGCGTGACGTCGAGCACCTTGTTCAGCTGGCCCTGGCTGGCCGCCCGCGCCTGGTCGAGCACGCTGACCTTGCCGATCTCCACCACGGTGACCTTCGGCGTGCTGCTGCTCTTGTAGATGGACCCGAACAGCAGCAGGAACAAGACCGGGAAGAGGATCGTGAAGAACAGGGCCGCACGGTCACGGACGAAGCCGAGGAACATCGCCCGCGACAGGCTCCGGAACCCCTGCCAGTTCGGCCCGCCGGTGGCGGGTGCGGATGTCCCGCTCGTCGTCACGCCCGGTACTCCCGCCCGGTGAGCTGGAGAAACACGTCCTCCAGCGAGGCGCCGGCTACCTGCAGGCCGGCCAGGGCGTCGCGCTCGGCGAGCCGGGCGAGGATCGGGGCCGGCTCGGTGCTGGTGATGGTGAGCGATACCCCGTCGTCGGTGACCTGGGCACCGTCGGCGATCGCCCGCGCCTCATCCTGCCCGAGCACGCCCGACACCACGCTGATCCGCACCGGATGTGCCAGATCCCGGACGAGGGCGGCGGGCGCTCCGATCCTCAGGATCTTGCCGTGGTCCATGATCGCTACCCGCTGGCAGAGCGTCTCCGCCTCGTCCATGTGGTGAGTGGTGAGGACCACCGTGTGGCCCTCCGCGGCGATGGCACGCAGCAGGTCCCAGAGGTTCCGGCGGGCCTGCGGGTCCAGCGCCCCCGTCGGCTCGTCGAGGAACAGCAGGTCGGGGCGGTGCACCAGCGCGCACGCGATCGAGAGCCGCTGCGCCTGCCCGCCGGAGAGCTTCTCGGTACGGGTCGCGGCCACACTGGTCAGGCCGACCACTTCCAGCATCTCGTCGGTGCGCTGTGGCGGGAGCCGGTAGAGATCGGCGAACGTGCGCAGTTGCTCACGCGCGGTGAGCCGCTCGAAGAACGATGTCGCCTGCAGCTGGACGCCGATCCTGGGCAGCAGGGCCGGGTTCCGCGGCCACGGCCGCAGGCCGAGCACGGTCACCTCGCCGCCGTCCGCCTCGCGCAGCCCCTCCATGATCTCGAGGGTGGTGGTCTTCCCGGCCCCGTTCGGGCCGAGGATGCCGAAGAACTCGCCGTGGCCGACCTCGAACGTCACCCCGTCCACGGCGTGCAGGTCACCGTAGGACTTCCGGACGTCCCGCACGGTGATGGCTGCCGTCACGCCCGGAACCCTATCCGACGGATCACCGGGCGCGCACTGCGCGCCCGTCAGCCTGTTCTCTTGGCACGCCGCCGGGCGAGCTCGTCGTTGCCGCCGTCGCCGTCCGGGCCCGCCTGCTGCTCCCCCGGCTCGTCGGCAGGTTCCGATGGCAGCTCTGCGAGCGTCCCGTCTACCTCCTGCCAGATCCGGCCGAGCGCGATCCCGAACACGCCCTGCCCACCCGCCAGCAGGTCCACCACCTCATCGGCGGACGCGCACTCGTAGACGCTGACGCCGTCGCTCATGAGGGTGAGCCCGGCCAGGTCCTCCGTGCCGCGGTCACGCAGGTGGTTGACGGCGGCGCGGATCTGCTGCAGCGAGATGCCGGTGTCGAGCAGGCGCTTGACGACCTTGAGCACGAGGATGTCGCGGAAGCTGTAGAGCCGCTGCGACCCCGACCCGTGCGCGGCCCGCACGCTGGGCTCCACCAGCGCGGTACGTGCCCAGTAGTCCAGCTGGCGGTAGGTGATCCCGGCGGCGGCGCAGGCGGTCGGGCCGCGGTAGCCGACGTTGGTGGGGTGCGCGGTGAGGTCTTCCCCGAACAGGAGGCCCTGCTCGCCGGCGCGCTCGATCGCGGCACCACGGTCGCGCGACTGGCCGCCGTCTTTCTCGGTTACCGCCACACCCGCCTCCGCCCCTGAGCTGATCACCCTGGGTACTCGTTTCGAACGCTAGGCCGACCCGGCCGGCGGGTCAACGATCTGCCACGGCGCGTCGGAAAGGGAGCCCATCTCCGCCTGCGGCAGCCCGCGTCACGGGGCTCCGGGGACGCTGATCCCGGGGACAGAAACCGCAGGCAACGGCAAGCATAATCCGTCAGCTGTCCCGGGGGCGGTCAAGTCGCCCGGCCGAAGTCCTCGGGGCTGATCGTGTCGAGGAACTCGCGGAACTTCTCGACCTCGTCTTCCTGTTCGTCCGGGATCGCCACTCCGGCCTCGTCCAGGATCTCATCGCTCGCGAAGATCGACGCGCCGGTCCGGAGCGCGAGCGCGATCGAGTCCGACGGCCGGGCACTCACTTCCTTCCCGTTGGAGAAGATCAGATCGGCGAAGAAGATGCCGTCCCGGAGCGCGGTGATATTGACCGTGTTCAGCTGCACCCCCAGCGCTTCGAGCACGTCACGGAACAGGTCGTGCGTCAGCGGCCGCGCGGGCACCATGCCCTGCTGCGCGAACGCGATCGCCGTTGCCTCCACCGGGCCGATCCAGATCGGCAGATACCTCTCCCCCTCCACCTCCTTGAGCAGAACGATGGGCTGGTTCGTGGGCATCTCCACCCGGACGCCGACGACCTCCATCTTCTTCACAACGGGCTCCGTCCTCACCTGCGCCGACGCTGCAGCGTCCTGAATCTCATGAAGGCATTCTCCTGTCAACGTACACCCGCCCGCGCAGCGGCGACGCCCGTGCCCTGCGCTCACTCATCCGGCTGGCCCGGGCGGGGATCGCGGAAACCGGCGTCGGCCAGCGCCGCCTCGATCAGCGCGGCGTGCAGTTGCAGGGTGATGGCGGCGATCTCCCGCGCGGTCCGCCCGGCCCGGTCCCGGGCCCCCGGGCTGCGCTGGCGCAGTATCGGGGCGACCACCTGCTCGATCAGCGCGGTTTCCCGTTCCGCGGACGCGCGCAGCACCCGCAGGTGCCGGGCCTGGACACCGTAACCGTCGAGCGCCACGATGGCGCGGGCCGCCGCCAGCGCATCCGGGCCGTACTGCCGGCCGTTGCGCCGCACCAGCCCGAAGTCCTCAAGCTCGGCCAGCCTGCTCTCGTCCATGCCGACGGCCTCCAGCAGGTCCCTCCTGGTCAGCGGCTCTGTGGATCGTGCCACGGTCCGCGCGGGCAGCGTGGAACCGCCCGCCCGGCGGGGACGATGGTCCTGCCCGCCCGCGTCGAGCTGGTCCTTGATCACCCGCAGCGGCAGGTACCGGTCCCGCTGGGCGGTGAGGATGTAGCGCAGCCGCTCCACGTCGGCCATCGCGAATTTCCGGTAACCGGACGGCGACCGGGCGGGCTGGATGAGCCCTTCGGTCTCCAGGAAACGGATCTTCGACACGCTCACGTCGGGAAACTCGGCGCGCAGCTGGGACAGCACCTCGCCGATCCCGAAGTACGCCCGGGCGGGCTCAGCACTCATGCCCCTACCTGCGCACCTCCGCCACGGTCGGCCTGGGAGCGCCGCCCGGCGAGGAACATCAGCCGGAACTTGCCTACCTGGACCTCGTCGCCGTCGTTCAGGTCGGTCTCCTCGATCCGCTCCCGGTTCACGTAGGTTCCGTTCAGGCTCCCCACATCACGCACGGTGAAACCGCGCGGGTGCCGGTAGAACTCCGCGTGACGGCGGGACACCGTCACGTCGTCGAGAAAGATGTCGCTCTCCGGGTGCCGGCCGACCGTGGTGAGGTCGCTGTCGAGCATGAAACGGCTGCCGGCGTTGGGGCCGCGCTTCACCACGAGCAGGGCGCTGCCCAGGGGCAGCACCTCCACCGCGTCCGAGTCGGCGAGCGGTTCATCCAGCTCTGTCTCGGCGAGCTCGGAGCCGCCGAGCGAGATCGTCGATGTGCTGTCGCCCGGCTCGCCCCCGCCGCGCGCCAGCGCGACCCCGCAGTGGGAACAGAACCGGGCATCCTCGGGGTTCTCCTGCCCGCAGCGGGCGCAGTAGACGCGCGGCATGTCGTGGCCCAGCCTCTCATCCGCTGGCAGTGGGCTCGAGCCGGGAACCGCGTTCACGCGCGCGGCCCTCGGCGTCAGCTCTGGTTCGTTCGCCCACGCTACCTGCGAAGCGTGCGCCCGGTCCATGCGCCACGCATTCCACCGGCTGCGCCACCGCAGCCCTCGCCGGCCGCGGCCGGCGAGGCCCTGAGCCGCGGTAGGCCGGGCGGGCATCACCGTTCCCCCGCCGCCCTGGGGGGCACGGTCGCGACGCCTGCGCCACATCAGGTCAAACCTCCGGCACATCCTGGGCTGAGAGCAGGTGAAATGGAATTCTCTCACGTGCAGCGTATCCGCGATGCCCCCTTGCCAGGCGAGCCTGACAAGGCCGCTCAGGCGTCGGCCTGCTCGGCCACCGCGGCCCATTCGTCGAGCAGCGCCTGGGCCGCGTCGGCGTCGGCGCCCTCCGCCCACAGATGCGTGACCGCGTCCGCCGGGTCGGGCAGCACGAGAACCCAGCCGCCGTCGGGCTCGACCACCCGTACGCCGTCGGTGGTGTCGATCACCCGGCCGGCGGCTGCCTCCACCACCGTGCGCATGACGCTGCCCTTCGCGGCCCAGGGGGTGGGCATCGAACGCTTGAGCAGGTGCGCCCGGGGGATCCGGGCATCGATCTGGCTGAGCGTGAGCCTGGTGCGTGCGACCAGGCCGAGCAGCAGGGCGAACGCCGCGATGCCGTCCAGGGTCCGGGAGAACTCGGGCACCACGAATCCGCCCCGGCCGTCCGCTCCGAAGATCACGTCGTCGGCCGCGGTCGCCTCGGTGAGGCCGTGCAGCGAGGTCGGTGTCCACACGACCTTCACCCCGTGGAAGCCGCCCACCCGCTCGGCGACGCGGGTGGTGGTGACCGGCAGGGCGACCTGGCCCGAGCGCCGCTCGGCGGCGATGAGGTCGAGCACGACCAGCAGCGCCCGGTCATCGCTGACCATCGCACCCTTGTCGTCGACCAGCTGGATCCGCTCTCCGACCTGGTCGAACCGCACGCCGAACGCGGCACGCGCCGACGCCACGAGCTCGGACAGGCGCTGCATCCCGGCCCGCAGCTGCGCCAGGCTCTGCGTTGGTGACCCCTCGTCGAGCCGGTTGTTGACGGTCAGCACGTCGATCCCGATCCGCCCCAGCAGCTCCGGCAGCACCAGCGACGCGGTTCCGCCGGCGCAGTCGACGACCACCTTGAGCGCCGCCTCCCGCACGCCGGTCATGTCCACGGCCCGCAGCAGCTCGGTCGCGTAGGACTCCACCACCCGCGGCGGGTAGCTCAGCTCGGCGATCTCGCCGGGGAACGCACGCCGGTATTCCTGCCGGGAGAACACCCGCTCCAGCTTGCGGGCCGCCGCCTGGGACAGGTCGGCTCCCCGCTCGTCGAGGAAGACGATGTCGATCGACTGCGGGTCGCCGGCCGTGGTGCGCAGGGCGATGCCGCCGCTGCATTCGCTCCGGGCGGTCTGGAACCTGGCCACCGGCAGCGGCTGTGCCTCCAGGTCGACCACGTCGATCGCGCTGGCGTTGAGCGCGCCCTGCACCGCGCGCTTGAACGCGCGGGCCGCCCGCGACGCGTCGCGGGAGGTGGTGACCACCGCGCCCTTCTTCAGGGTGGTCGCGTAGGAGCTGGCCAGCCGGACGCACAGCTCCGGCGTGATCTCCACGTTGACCAGGCCGGAAACCCCGCGCAGGCCGAACAGGGTTCGCTGCCCGCGTGACTCCCAGATGACGCTGGTGTTCACCACCGCGCCCGCCTCGATGGTCTTGAACGGGTACACCTTCACCGCGGCGGACACGTACGCCTCCGGCTCGATCACGCACTCGTCCCCGACGACCGCGCCCTCCTCGATCCGCGCCGAGCCCATCACGTCGGTGTTCTTGCCGATGACACAGCCCCGCAGGGTGGTGCCCTGGCCCACGTAGACGTTGTTGTGTACCACGGCCCGGTGCAGGAATGCCCCCTCCTTCACCACCACGTTGCTGCCGACGACGGTGAACTCGCGGAGCTGGGCGCCCGCCTCGATCTTGGCGTAGTCACCGATGCACAGCGGCCCGGACAGCAGCGCCTCCGGGTCGACCTCGGCTCCCTCGCTGACCCACACCCCGGGCGATACCTCGAACCCGTCGATCTCGGTGTCGACCCGGCCGGACAGCACGTCCGCCTGTGCCTTGAGGTAGCTCTCGTGGGTACCGACGTCCTCCCAGTAGCCGTCGGCGATCCACCCGTACAGCGGCGCGCCGGTTTTCAGGAGCTGCGGGAACACATCGCCCGACCAGTCGACCGAAACGCCGGCCGGCACCTCGGCCAGCACCTCCGGCTCCATCACGTAGATGCCGGTGTTCACCGTGTCCGAGAAGACCTGCCCCCAGGTCGGCTTCTCCAGGAACCGCTGGATGCGCCCGTCCTCCCCCACGATGATGATCCCGAACTCGAGCGGGTTCGGCACCCGGGTGAGGGCGACGGTGACCAGGGCGCCGTTCTTCTTGTGGTAGCCGACGAGGGCGGAGAGGTCGATGTCGGTGAGGGCGTCGCCCGAGATCACCAGGAACGGGCCGGACCGCAGCGCGTCCTCGGCGTTTTTCACGCTGCCCGCTGTCCCCAGCGGCATGTCCTCCGTGGCGTACTGCAGGCTCATGCCGACGTCCTCGCCGTCACCGAAGTAATTGCGGACCAGCGAGGCCAGGAACTGGACCGTGACGACGGTCTCGGCGAACCCGTGCCGCTTGAGCAGCCCGAGCACGTGTTCCATGATCGGCTTATTGACCACCGGCAGCATCGGCTTGGGCTGGTTGGCGGTCATCGGGCGCAGCCTCGTGCCCTCCCCGCCGGCCATCACCACTGCCTTCACCTGCGACCCGTCTCCTTCCCGCCCGTGCGGTGCCTGTCCATCATTTCATCGCGGCCGCTGTGCGGTCATGGCCGTCCCGGTAGGGCCACCGTAGTTGCTTCCCGGGGCGCCGCCTGGGTGCCGGACGGGCCCGTCAGAGCGCTGCCCCGCCCCGGGCGGCGCCGATCAGCCGGCGCGCCTGCACCAGATAGAGCCAGGCGGCCCACCAGTAAAGGGCCGTTCCCCAGATCGCAAAGGCCCAACCAATGACACGCGCCACCAGCGCCGGCGTTCCATCGTGCGCGCCGAGGAACAGCAGCGGGAACGCGTAGAGCAGGCACAGCGTGGCCGCCTTTCCCACCAGGCTCACCTGCAACGGGCCGTACCCGTACCGGCGCAGCACGAGCAGTGCCACCGCGAGCAGGAGCTCCCTGGCCGCCAGCAGGGCGACCAGCCACCACGGGATGATGGCGCGGATGGCCAGCCCGATCAGCGTCGCGGCGATGTAGAGCCGGTCGGCCGCCGGGTCGAGTACCTGCCCCAGGCGGCTCTGCTGGTCCCAGGCTCGTGCGATCACCCCGTCCAGCCAGTCGGACAGCCCGGCCGCGATGAGCAGCCCAACCGCCCAGCCGTCCGCGTGGGGGCCGAGCACCAGCCAGAGGAAGACCGGGACGCCGGCCAGCCGCGCCACGCTGATCGCGTTCGGCACGGTGAGGATGCGTCCCTGCCGGTCAGCCGGCGCGGCGGCGCTGGTCTTCGCCTCGCCGCCGGCTCGCGTCACTGGAACGTCCCTTACTGTCGGTCGGTGCCGACCCTACCGGCCGCCGCTAGCCGGCCGGCCCGCCGTGGCTGCCGGACCAGCGCAGCGGCAGCGAATCGATGCCGTAGATGCCCTCCACGCCGCCGAGCTGCGGCGGGCCATCGGGGGCGAGCCCGGGCATACGCGGCGCGAGGAAGGCCAGTGCTTCCTCGAGTTCTGCCCGGGCCAGGTTGGCGCCCAGGCAGTAGTGCGGGCCGGCGCCGAAGGTCAGCAGCCGGTCATCGCGGCCCACCGTGATGTCGAACCGTTCACCGTCGTCGCGCGGGGCCTGCCCGGGCGCGGCGTCGGCCGGCTCACGATTGGCGCGCTCCGCGCAGATCGCCACGATCGTCCCGGGCGGGAAGATGACGCCCCGGTGCTCCAGCTGGTCCACGCAGATGCGGGCGGTGAACGGCGTGATCGGCTCGAACCGCAACACCTCGGTGACGGCCTGGCGGGTTAGCTCCGGGTGCGTGGCCAGCAGCTCCCACTGGCCCGGATGTCCGGCGAACAACCGCATGCCGTGCGCCAGCTGGCTCTGGGTGGTGTCGATGCCGCCGGCCAGCACGTTCAGCACCAGGTTGACGCACTCGGGGTGGGACAGCCGGTCACCCTCGTCGCGCGCGGCCAGCAGGGTGGACAGCAGGTCGCCGGCGGGCGCGGTCCGCCGCTGCTCCAGCAGCGCCTCGACGTAGTCGTAGAGTTCGGCGGTCGCCTGCTCGAGCCGCGCCAGGTCGCCCGACAGCGCCCGGATGTCGAACTGACGCTGCACCCAGTGCGACCACTCGTGCAGCCGGGGCGCGTCCTCCTCCGGGGCGCCGAGCACCGCCGTGATGGTCAGCGACGGGTACGGCTTGGCAATGGCGGCGACGAACTCCGCCGAGCCGGCCGGCTCGATGCCTGCCCACAGCCTCTCGAGATAGCCGCGCATCACCGGGCGCCACGCGTCCGCGGCCCGCGGGCCGAAGGCGGGCCCCACGAGGGCGCGCAGACGGCGGTGGCGGCCGCCGGTCTGGTTGAGGATGTTCGCGTCGACCTGCTCGCGCAGCCGCCCGCCGCTGACGCCGAACAGGTCGGCGATCTCCCGCCCGGGGAAGGCGGTTCCCTTCGAGCGCAAGAAGAACTCGCCCGCCTCCCGGTCCAGCACGACGTACGACAGCGGAGACGAAGCGAGCCAGCCCTGGCTGCGCACCTGGGCGAGCCGCTGGTGATACACCTCGCCGGTCAGGTCGTCGGCCAGGTAGTCGAACTCGGGCAGCTCGAGGTCGGTCACGATCGCCATGGCAGCTCCCATCGTCGGCGCCGGACCCACCCGGCGCCGCGGGCCCACTCATGCCGAGGTGCCTGCATGACCCGCCAGTATGAGTCTTACCCGGTTACCTCCTGCGGCGACAGGTGAATTTGGCGCCCGAAAGCCCAGGTCCTGGCCGGTGCGACCGGCCCGGCCGCGATTGGTTCGCTGTGGCAGGTATGCGCCCGCGTTCGGTGGGTAGGGTGCACAACTCCTGAGCGGCCAACAACACAGGGGAGGAGCAGATCATGCTCACGCTCACGGACAACGCGGTCACGGCCATCCGGGCTCTGACCTCGCAGCCTGAGCAGCCGCCCGACACCGGCCTGCGCATCATGGGTCAGGGCGAGGGTGTCCCGCCATTCCAGCTGGCGCTGGCGGAGTCGCCGGCGGAGGGCGACCAGGTGATCGAGGCCAACGGCGCACGCGTCTACCTGGCCGACGACACCGCCACGGTGCTCGCCGACAAGGCACTCGACGCCGAGGTAGACGCCGAGGGCGGGGTCGCGTTCAGCGTCTCACCGCAGCAGGCTTAGCCAACGGGCCGCCGGGCGGGCGGCCCTCCCGGGTCAGGCCACCCTCGGTGGAGACCGGTTAGGCAGACTCCCAGAGGGTGGCTATGCCCTGCCCGACGCCAATGCACATGCTGGCCGCCGCCCGGGCGGCACCCCGGCGGCGGACCTCGTGCAGCAGGGTGGTGGTGATCCGCGCGCCCGAGCAACCGAGCGGGTGGCCGATCGCGATGGCCCCGCCGTTCACGTTCACGCGGTCCGGGTCGAGCTTGAGCTCGTCGGCCACCGCCACGGCCTGCGCCGCGAACGCCTCGTTCACCTCGATCAGGTCGAGCCCTTCCACCTGCCAGTGCGCCCGGCCGAGCACCTTGCCGAGCGCCGGGACCGGCCCGATCCCCATGTAGTCGGGGTGCACGCCCGCCGCCGCGGTGCCCACATAGCGGGCCATCGGCGCGGCATCGGCGGCGGGAAGAGCCCGCTCCGAGACCAGCAGCAGGCACGCCGCCCCGTCATTGAGCGGCGAGGAGTTGCCGCCCGTGACCGTGCCGTCCTTGCGGAACGCGGGCCGCTTGGCGGCCAGTTCGTCCATCGTCAGGCCGGGTCTGACACCCTCGTCCCGGCGAAGCTCGCCCGCCTCGGTGCTGACCGGGACGATCTCGCCCTCGAACCGGCCTTCATCGTGGGCGCGCGCCGCACGCCGGTGGCTGCCGAGCGCGAACTCGTCCTGCCGCTCCCGGCTCACGTGGTAGCGCTCGGCTACGTTCTCCGCCGTCTCCCCCAGGCTGATCGGCGGGTACATCTCCTGCATCCGCGGGCTGACCAGCCGCCAGCCCAGCCGGGTGTCGGCAACCCCGGTCTCGCGGGGGAACGGCTCGGACGCGCGGGGCAGCACGAACGGGGCACGCGTCATCGACTCCACGCCGCCGGCCAGGCAGATGTCGGCCTCACCGGCCGCGATCACCCGGGCGGCACTGGCGATCGCCTCCATGCCCGACCCGCAGAGCCGGTTCACGGTCGCCCCGGGCACCTCTACGGGCAGGCCCGCCAGCAGAACCCCCATCCGGGCCACGTTACGGTTGTCCTCGCCCGCCTGGTTGGCGGCGCCCCAGTAGACGTCGTCGACCAGGGCCGGGTCGAGCCAGGGGTTGCGGGCCAGCATGGCGCTGATCACCTCGGCCGTCAGGTGATCGGGCCGGACCGCGGCCAGCGAGCCCTTGATCTTCCCCACCGGGGTCCGGCACGCGTCGAGAGCGAAAACCGCCGTCATGTCCACCTCCGGGCCATCCGCCTGCACCGAGATTATCCGTCCCCGGCCGTCCCCAGCGGTGAGCCAAATAGCGCCTGAGCCCGGCGGATCTAATGTGATCATGACTTGAGTGCGCACCTGGCCACACCTGGGTCATGATCACGCGCTCCGCGGGAGCGCGCGGGCGCTTCGCGTTGTGACTACGACCGAGCGCGGGCGGCCGACAGCGCGATCGCGGCCCGGTAGCCCGGCCGGGTCGGCAGTTGGCGCACGGTGCACCCGTTCACGCGGAGGCCGGCGGCCTGGCCCGCTGTGCCCACCGGGCGGCCGCCGAGGCCGTGCCCGACGCCCTGCCCGGTGCATTTGAGCACGGCTTCGGCGCGGACCCAGCAGGTGATGATCGCGTCGTGCCTTTCCGGTTCGGCCAGCCCGGTCGTCCGCGCCGCGTCGGCGCGATGCAGCGCCCCGGCCAGTGCGCAGACACAGCCGGCCGCCTCCGTTTCCACATCGACGCCCACCGGGTGGCCCGCGACGGCGATGACGACCATGTCGCCGGAGTGTGCCAGCGAGAACGAGGGAGTCGCTGCCGGGCCCCGGCCCGGTGCTGGCAGCAGGACCGGCTTGCCCGGCGCCCCGCAGCGGGGGCACCGTTCGCGGCCGAACAGCAGGCCGGCGGGCGCGGCGCCGAGGTAGCCCGCCAGCACCCGCCGCAGCATCATGTGCGCCACCTGGAACCGGTGCCGGTCGGCCGGGAACAGGAACGCCTCCGCCCGGTTCCTCTCGCCGCGGTCCAGGTCGGCGAGGCCCGCCGGGCCGACGGTGACCGTCCGCGTATCGAACCACCAGACATCCACCACGTCCCCGGCCGGCACCGCCCTAGGGGCGGGCAGGACATCCCCGCTCGGCACGGCCCTCCAGGAGGGCGCGACGTCCCCGGCCGGCACGGCCCTCCGGCCGGGCACGACGTCCGCGGCCGGCACCGTACCTCGGGGCCGCGCGGGAGCCATCAGGGGCTGTCCCCGGGCCTGACCCGCTGCGCGACGAACATCGCCAGCGTCCCGAGCGTGGCCAGCGAGTCCAGGTTCAGGTCCTCGGCCGCCACGTCGACGCCGAACCGCCGCTGGATCTCACGCAGCAGCAGCGTCCCCGTCAGTGAGTCGAGCCCGACCGACGTCCCGAACAGCGCCGCGGTCGGCGGGATGTGCAACAGTTCGTCCCGCCCGGTGGCCGCCGCCAGGAACGAACGCAGGTCATCGGCGACCGACGCCACATCGCCGCCCGGCACGCCACCCCCGCCGCCCGGCACGCTGCCCCAGCCGCCCGGCACGCTGCCCCAGCCGCCCGCCGCGTTGGCCCCGCCCGGCGCGTTGGGCCCGCCCGCCACGCCGGCCTCGCCGGCCGGGCCCGGCCCGCCCACATCATGACCGGCGTGGTGGCCCTCCGCGCCTGAGCCGGAACCGGTCACGCGGCGTCTCCGCCCTGCTCACCCGGAGCCTGGACCCAGCCCGGCAGGTCGGGCAGTGGCGTGCCCACATCCCGCCGGTACACGGCCGGGACGCCGGCGTTCGCCCCGCCGCTGTTCCCCCCGCCGGCGTTCGCCCCGCCGCCGTCCCGTCCCCTGCGCGCCGTGCCCTGGTCACCCGCGCCAGCGCCGTCGGGGGCCCGGAAGCCGGCCGCGGCCAGCGCCAGCCGCAGCGGCACGTTGCGGCTGTTCGCGACGCACGGTACCCGCAGGCCGCGGGCGCCCGCGCGGGCCGCCTGACGGACGAGCCAGGCCAGCAGGGCGTCGATGACGCCGCGGCCCATCGCCCGGCACGACATCATGAGCAGCGGCACCGACCAGGTTCCCCCCTCCCGCGCGACGACGCAGCCGCCAACCAGCCCGTCGTCGCCGAACGTGTCCCGCAGGCGCACCGTGACCACGTCACAGTCCGCCGCTGCCAGCAGGCCACGGAACCAGTCCTGGGTCATGCCCGGGCCCGGGCCGGGGCCGGTCACCGGGACCCGCCCGGCCGCCGAGTTGAACTGCCGCGTCCTGGCAGCGAGCTCGCGCAGGCGGGGCACGTCCGCCGCGGTCGCGGCGGCAATGGTCACCCGCGTGCCGACCGATTCCAGGAACTCCTCCCTGGTCCCGCCGAACGACCGCTCGGCCGCCTGCCGCCGCTGGCGCTCGGCGTACATCTCGGCGCGGCGGCGCGCCTCCGGCGTGATGACCGGCGGGCTGAACTCCGGCCAGCCGGGGGCCTCCGCCGCCTCCTCGGGCGAGAGCACCAGCACCCCGGGCAGCGCGAAACCGACCTCGGCCCGCTCGTACGGGTCGTCGTCCACGAAAGCCAGCGCGTCCACGGCGATGCCCAGCGTGGCTGCGATCCTGGCCAGCGCACCGGACTTGCGGTCCCAGCCGCACTCCGCCGCCGCGAACCGCCAGCCGGTGGCGCGAGCCGTGTGCGCGGCGGCCTCGGGCGGGTTCTTGCTGGCGAGTGCGTGCAGAATGCCCCGCTCCCCCAGTTCGGCCAGCACCGCGGCAAGCACCGGATCGGCCGGCGGCGGCTCGTCTCCCGCCTCCAGGTAGATCCCGGTGAGCAGGGTGTTGTCGATGTCCCAGACCACGCACTTGACCGTGCCCTCGCGCGCCCGGCCTTTCCTCGTCATGGCGGGCCCCCCGGTGGGTCAGCCGGGGCGGGTGGGTCGGCCGGGCCGCTCGGGCCCTCTCCTGGGCGTCTTTCCATCGTGATGTGCGTCGCCTCGAACCCGAACTTGCGGTACAGCGCGCGCATGCCCACGTTGCTGGCGTGCACCTTGCCCGTGAGATGCACGAAGCCGGCCTGGTCCGAGGCTTGCAGCACCGCGCGCATGAGCAGTTCGGCGATCTGGCTGCGGCCGGGGACATCGGCGGTGGCCAGAGAGCGGAAGTTGCCGTACCGGGCGCCGGTGAGGGAGTTGGTCCGTCCCGACAGCCAGGCCCAGCCCACCGGAACCGCCGGGGCTCCCGCCGCGCGGGCGGCCACGGCCACCAGCGTGACCTCGCCCGGCTTGCCCAGCGCCCCCGCCACCCGCTTGCGGTGCAGCGCCGGATCCTCGATCGCGTCGTGGCCGAACGACGCCCGGGCGATCTCGATCTCGAACCCGGCGATCACGTCCAGGTCCTCTTCCCTGGCCGGCCGGATCTGGACGCCCGGCGCGCCGGCGGGGCCGGCGCCGGCCCGTGTCATCGCCCGGCCGCCGGCCGCGCCCCGGCCCGGCGCAGCGGCATCGGCCGCAGCACGGTGCCCCGGCAGTCCGGGCAGCCGTCCGTCTTCAGCTGCGCGATGGTCGCCCAGCGGGCGCCCGGGCCGACCTGGTGCACGGCGCCGCAGCCGGCGCACCGATAGGGGCGGGTGGTGGCGGCCCGCGTGTCGGCCGTGTACAGCGGGCCCGCGTGGGTCCCGGCGATGGCCGGCCGGGCCTGCGCGGTGGTGCGCAGGTGGTAGAGGTGGCTCGTGCCGGCCAGCACGCCGGCGCCGGTGTAGGAGTTGAAGCCGGGCACGAGGGAGCGCACGGTCAGGCCGAGGTCGGCGATCAGGCGCTGGGTGCGCAGCGTCTCCTCGGGACGGCGGGCGCCGAACGAGAAGAACACATGGCGGCCGGCACCACCGGCCAGGGCGGATACCGCGCGGGACAGGAACAGCTCCGCGCCCGCCGGCGTATACGGCGGGTCCGTGCACGCCACGTCGAACCCGCCGAGCAGGCCGGCGGGCAGGGGCTGGCGCAGATCGTGGTCAATCACCTCCACCGGCACCGCGCCGGCCGCCGCCCGCTCGCCGAGGTAGGCGAGCAGATCGGGGTCGCAGTCCACCACCGCGAGCCGCCGCGGCCGGGCGGCGGCCGCTGGCAGCGCGGCGAAGGCGGCGATCGCCAGCGAGACCAGGTCGTCGTCCCCCAGCACGATCACCCGCTGGCCGGCCAGGGCGCCCACCTCATGCATCCGCAACACCCGGCGGAGCTTGGTGTCCACCGTGCAGTGGGTCTGATCGAGCTCCAGCTTCACCGCAGGCATGCCCTCCGCCGCCCGGTCCAGTTCCGCGGCGAGCCCGGCCAGCTCGGCCGGGACGATGGTCCCGGTGCCGCCGCAGCCGGGGCACTCCCCGCCGATCCACGGGCGGCCAGCCGCGGGCACGGCGAGCCCGGCGCGGCCCGCCGGCGTGAGCCGGACCGGCCGTGCCCGGTCCACCACCCCGCGCTTGCGCAGCTCGTTGCACACGGCGGCGACGATCGGGACCGGGAGCTCGGCGAGCCTGCCCACCTCGCGGGCCGCCACCGGCTCGTGGTGCGCGATCACCCGCAGCACGTCCATGACCCCGGCGGGCCCCTCGGCCAGCCCGACCGCCGAGGCGACCTCGGCGACTACGACATCAACGTCCATCCAGCGTTCTCTGGCTCCCGGTCATCACGGGGGCTCGCTCACCACGGGCCGCAGCGGGCAGTACGGTATCCTCCCACATCATGCCAGCTAAGAGCCCGTCCGGCGGCGGGAGCCCGCTGCTGTACCAGGCGCAGCCGCGCCGTGAAGCGGATGCCGCGGCGCCGGGAAAGCTCCTCTACGCGGTCGACGCCGCCCTCACCCCGGCCTCGCCGGTCACCGACATTGGGGAGCTGACAGCGCTCGCGTCGGACGCGGTGGCCGCGGGCGGCGGCCACGTGCTCGAGACCAGCCACGTGATGTTCCCGAACGGGGCCGTCACGCTCGTGCTGATCCTGTCCGAGTCGCACCTGGCGATCCACACCTGGCCGGAGGACAACCTCATCGCGATCGACCTGTTCAGCTGCGGCACGATCGACGGGCACCGGGTGGCGGCGGAACTGGCCCGCCTGCTCCGGCTGGATGGGGCGCACACGCGCCTGATCGAGCGGGGGGCGCCCGCCCGCCGCTGACGGCGGGAGCGCGCCCAGGCGCCCGCCCGGCGGTCTCAGGCCGGGACGGACAGCGACAGCCCGAACTGGCCGCCGCTGTCGGTCCACCAGCGCAGCATCGTGAACCCGGTCGCCGCCAGTTCGGCGGCGACCCCGTCGCGGCGGAACTTGGCCGACACCTCGGTCCGCATCTCTTCGCCTTCGGCGAACTCCACCGTGAGCCCGATCTCCGGCAGGGTCACGACCTGGCCGAGGTCGGAGCGCAGCCGCATCTCGATCCACTCGTGGCGCGGGTCCCAGAGCGCCACATGGTCAAAGGCGGCTGCGTCGAAGTTCGCGCCGAGCCTGGCGTTCAGCACGGCCAGCACGTTCTTGTTGAAGGCGGCGGTCACCCCGGCCGCGTCGTCGTACGCGGCGCGCAGGACGGCGGGATCCTTGACGAGATCGGTGCCGAGCAGCAGCGCGTCACCGGGGTCCAGCCGCGCCCTGACCGAGGCCAGGAACGCGGCCCGCTGATCGGGCACCAGGTTGCCGATCGTCCCGCCGAGGAACGCGACCAGCCGCGGGCCCGAGGCGTCCGGCAGGCCCAGGTGCTCTTCGAAGTCCGACACGACGGCCCGGACGGACAGGCCGGGGTAGCCGGCCAGGACCCGGTTGGCCGCCTCGATCAGCGCGGTCTCGCTGACGTCCACTGGGACGAAGCTCCGCAGCGTCCCGGCCGCGCTCAGCGCGTCGAGCAGCAGCCGGGTCTTGTCGGCGGCACCCGCGCCGAGCTCAACCAGGGTGCTGGCCCCGCTGGTGGCGGCGATCTCGCCCGCCACAGCGGCCAGGATGGATCGCTCGGCGCGCGTCGGGTAGTACTCGTCGAGCTGGGTGATCTTCTCGAACAGCTCACTGCCTTGCTCGTCATACAGCCACTTCGGCGGCAGGGCTTTGGGCGAGGCCGACAGGCCCGCCCGGGCGTCCGCGCGCAGGGCGCGGTCCAGGTAACCCTCCGGGAGGCAGCGTTCGACGTGGAGTGCTGTCATGAGGCGGGGATCCTTCCTTCCTCCGTGCCCGTCGGCGGCGGGGGCGTCGTTGGCAGCGGGCGCACCTCGACGGCGTCGGCGGTCGCCGTGAGCACGCTGCCCTCGGGTACCTCGGTCCATCCGGGCTCGTCGTCGCCGGGCTCGGACGCGACCACCACACCGGGCCCGGCCGGGCCGTGGCGCCCGGCGGCCCGGTAGCAGAGGGTGTCACCGGCCGCCGTCGCGCTGATCACCTCGCCGTCGGTGAGCAGGAAGTTGAACCGGCCGGCGATGCCGTGGCGGGCGAAGTCGGCGATCACGCTGGCGAGGGCCTGCCCGGGCGGCGCGCCCCCCTTCAGCCGGTGCGCCACCAGCGCCCACGCCAGTGCGGAATCACACCGCGCCTCGAGCGCGGCCAGGTCCGCGGCGGGCAGGCCCGCGCCGAGGCACGCGGTCGAGGTGGGCCATCCGTTGAGCACGCCGTTGTGGCTGAACAGCCAGCGCCCGCTGGCGTAGGGTGCGGCGGCGGCGGCACCGGTGTCGCACCCCTGTGTGGCCGAGCGCACGGCGGCCAGCAGGGCGCGGGTGCGGGTGACCCGGGCCAGGTCGGCGAGGCCGGCGTCGGCCCAGATCGGGCCGGCCCGCCGGTAGCGGGCGGGAACCGGGTCGCCGTCCGCGTACCAGCCGATCCCGAACCCGTCCACGTTCATCGTCCCGTGCCGCTGGCGGCGGGGTGCCCACGCCTGCGTGGCCAGGCCGTGTGGCGGGTCAAGAACCAGCGCGCGCAGGGTCACGGGAGGGCCGAGGTAGGCCAGGTGACGGCACATCGGTCCGGTGTCACGCCCTCGCGCCCGCGACTCCGGGCGTGGCGTCCCGGGCGGTGCGGAAGCCGGCGAAGATCTGCCGCCGGACCGGGTAGTCCCAGTTGCGGAACGTGCCGCGGCAGGCCACGTGGCCGACCGCGAAGGACCCTCCGCGCAGCACCTTGTACTCGTCCCCGAAGAAGACCTCCGAGTACTCCCGGTACGGCCAGGCCGAGAAGCCCGGGTAGGGCAGGAAGTCGCTGGCGGTCCACTCCCAGACGTCCCCGATCAGCTGGCGCGCCCCGCACGGCGCCGCCCCGCCGGGGTAACTGCCGGCCGGGGCCGGGCTCAGGTGACGCTGCCCAAGGTTGGCCAGTTCCGCGGTCGGGTCGTCATCGCCCCATGGGTACCGGCGCGAGCGCCCGGCCGCGGGGTCGAACCTGGCCGCCTTCTCCCATTCGGCCTCGGTCGGCAGCCGCCGGCCCGCCCACGCCGCGTACGCCCGCGCCTCGTACCAGGACACGTGCAGGACCGGCTCGGCGGGCGGCACCGGCCCGGTGACGCCGAACCGCCTCACCACCCAGCCCCCGCCTTCCTGCCGCCAGAAGAGCGGCGCGGTCAGGCCGGCCCGCTGGCGGTGGTCCCACCCCGCCGGGCTCCACCAGCGCGGGTCGTGATAGCCACCGTCGGCGATGAACTGCTGGTACGCAGCGTTGGTCACCGGCGTGGTGTCGAGGTAGAAGGGCGCCACATCCACGGTGTGGGCGGGCCGTTCGTTGTCGAGCGCCCACGGCTCGCTGCAGGTGCCCATGGTGAAGGGGCCGCCGGGGACGAGCACCTCGGCGGGAAGCCCGAGTGCGTCCGGGGGCGGTGGCGGCGGCTCCGGGGCCGACAGCACGGGGGCACCCCGCCGCAGCTGGTGGGTGATGAGCATCGTCTCGTCGTGCTGCTGCTCGTGCTGGGCGATCATCCCGAACGCGTACCCCCCGGTGACCAGCGGCGCCCCGGAGAAGCTTGCCGATTCGAGCAGGTCGAGCACCCGGCCGCGGACCTCGCCGGCGTAGTGGCGCGCCTCCCCGGGCGGCAGCAGCGGGAGGGTGGGACGTTCGGCGCGGGGATGCTCGAACGCGTCGTAGAGCGGGTCGATCTCCGGGTGCATCGGGTCCAGGCCGCCGACGGCCCGCAGCAGCCACAGCTCCTCCTGGTTGGCGACGTGTGCCAGGTCCCACACCAGCGGTGACATCAGCGGGGAGTGCTGGCGGACCAGGTCGCCGTCGTCCAGGCGGCCGGTGAGCAGCTCGGTCCGGTCCCGGGCCGTGAGCAGGCAGCCCGCGATCTGCTCCCGCAGCGCCTCGGCGGGCGCGTCCACGGTGCCGGGCTCATGCCTGGGCTTGCTGGCCATGGGAATCCTCCAGGAGGGTGTTGGCTGGGCCGGTCGGCGGGGAGCACCCGCGCCCGGCGCGCACCTGATCAAGCAGGTCATCGGCGGGACACCGGCCCCGGTGGACGTAACGTTCCGCGAAGGCGGCCACCGCCTGCCGCACGTGCGCGGGCCCTCCGGCGCGTTCCAGCGCCGTCTCCGCCGCCGCGAAGCACCGCCGGCTCGCGGCGGCGAGCGCGGGATGCGCCGGGCCGTGCCTGGCCGCCTGCCACCACGGGCTCGCGGGGTGCCAGCCGGAGGGGTGATCGCCGGAGCGGGAGTGGCCGGGGCCGCGCCGCCCGCCCCGCGCGGGCCGGTGCCAGAGGGCCTCCGCAGCGGCCATCGCCTGCTCGGCGGCCAGCGGGTCGTCGACCAGGGCCGCCGTCACCGCCAGCGGGACCATCCACCCATCGCCCGGCTGGGCGTCGATCCCGCGGACCTCCAGGTGCCCGCGCGGCCGCACCGGCGGGAACAGCGTGGACAGGTGGTAGCTGAGGTCGCTGCTGGTCGGGGGCCGGTCACCGGCGCCCCGCAGCCAGTCACGGAACGTCAGCCCGGCGGGCGCGGACCAGTCCTGGACGCCGGGCCGCCGCACGCACATGACCTCGGCCGCGAGCGCGTAGTCCACCCATGCCGAACGGGGGTCGGTGGCCGGCGGCCAGGCCCGGCCCGAGCGGCGTCCGGCTGCCGGTTCGGCGTGGGCCGGCGCGCGGGTGCGGGTGGGGTCGAGCCGCGCCCAGATGGCCTGGCGGGTCGATTTCCAGCCTGTGGGGCGGCCACCGCGCAACGGTGAGTTGGCGAACGCGGCCACGAGCACGGGGCCGATCGCGTGCAGCAGGTGCCATCGCGAGCGGAAGCCGGACCAGCCCGGCCCCTCGCCGCCGGCGTCCACGCACACCTGGACGGAGGCGGTGCTGCACATCATGAGCCGGCCCCAGGGGCCGGCCCGGTCGAAGAATTGCTCCATGGCCGCGTAGCGCGGCAGTTCGAGAACGCGCCGCGGCGGGCGGAGCGGGTCGAGTCCCCGCCCGCTGAGGCAGAGACCCGCCTGGTTGACGGCTTGCCGGAGTACGGCGAGGTCCAGGCTGGTGACGGCGACGCAGTGGCCCAGACCGGCCGCTGGTGCGGAACTGAGCTCGACCTGCCCGCCCGGCTCGGTGGTGAGCACGCCGCGGCCGGGAAGCACCCCCGGGGCGCCGAGCCGGGCCACGGCGGTGGCCGCGCGGTGCCGGTCCACCGGCAAAGCGGGGTCGCGGCCGTCGCAGACCAGCCACTCCAGTTCCACCCCGAGCCGCCCGGGTGGTCCCGTCTTGAAGCAGATGCCGTGCACCTGCGCTTCCGCGTCCTGCTCGGTCAGCGGCACCGCTCGGTTCTCGCTCCCGGGGGACCCGCCAGTTGCCCCGTCGGCGCCCGGCTCAGGCGGTCCGTCCGGCCCCTCCGGCCTGGCCTGCGCGCCGGGCCGGTGAACAGACGCCTCGTCACTCTCCGTGATCGAGGTGGAATCGGTTCCCGCTGGTCCCGTGGGCGCATGTACCGGACCCGTCTGGCTACCCCTCACGAGGCTGCCCCGTCCGTGTCGGTGAGATCGCCGGGCACATCAACCGACATCAACCGGCTCGCCGCCGCGCGCATTCCCCCTGTCATACCCTGGCATGCGGATGCGACGCGGCGGGAGGGACCATGACGGAACGTGATCGCGACGTCGATGTTGTCGTGATCGGCATGGGGGTCGGCGGGGAATGGGCCGCGGACACGCTGGCCGAGGCCGGCCTGGTGGTGGCCGGCGTAGAAGACCGGCTCGTCGGCGGCGAGTGCCCGTACTGGGGCTGCGTCCCGTCCAAGATGATGCTCCGCGCCGCCGACCTGCTCATGGAGGGAAAGCGGGTCAACGGGATGTCGGGCACGGCCCGCGTCGATCCCGACTGGGCGCCGGTGGCCCGCCGGATCCGTGACGATGCCACCGACGACTGGAACGACAAGGCGGCGGTCGACCGGTTCACCGGCAAGGGAGGGATCCTGGTCCGCGGGCACGGGCGGATCAGCGGGCCGGGCGAGGTCACCGTCACCCCTTCCGGCCCGGACGGCGGGCAGCAGGTGCTGCGGGCGCGGCGTGGGATCGTCATCAACACCGGCACGGCGCCGGCCGTGCCACCGATCCCGGGCCTGGCGGGCACGCCGTTCTGGACCAACCGCGAGGCCATCGAGACCGAGCGGGTACCCGGATCGATGGTGGTGCTCGGCGGCGGGGCCGCCGGGGTGGAACTCGGCCAGGTCTTCGCGCGGTTCGGCAGCCGGGTCATGGTGGTGGAGGGGGCTGACCGGCTGCTGCCTCATGAAGAGCCCGAGGCCGGCGACCTGCTGGCGGAGGTGTTCCGCCGGGAGGGGATCGGCGTGCACGTCGGCAAGCATGCCACCGGGGTCGGACACAACCGGGACCGCTTCACGGTCACGATCGACGGCGGCGAGGAGGTCACCGGTGAGGCGCTGCTGGTCGCCACCGGCCGCCGGACCGACCTCGCGGGGGTCGGCGTCGGCGCGGTGGGTATCGACGAGGCGCTGCGCGCCGTCCCGGTGGACGATCACCTGCGGGCCGCCCCGGGGGTATGGGCGCTCGGGGACATCACGGGCAAGGGCGGGTTCACCCACATGTCGATGTACCAGGCGAAAATCGTTGTGGCCGACATCCTGGGCGAGGCCGGCTTCCCGGCGCAGTATCACGCCGTGCCCCGGGTCACCTTCACCGACCCCGAGATCGGCGCGGTCGGGCTGACCGAGGCCCAGGCACGGGAACAGGGACTGAGCGTGCGCGCGGGTGCGTACCCGATCCCGAAGTCCACGCGGGGCTGGATCCACAAGGTGGGCAACGATGGGTTCATCAAGCTGGTCGAGGACGCCGAAACGGGCATCCTCGTCGGCGCCACGTCCGCCGGCCCGGCCGGCGGCGAGGTGCTCGGCGCGCTCGTGGTCGCGGTGCACGCGCGGGTCCCGGTGCAGAGCATGCGCGAGATGATCTACGCCTACCCGACGTTCCACCGTGCGATCGAGGACGCCCTGCATGAGCTGAAGTAACCCGCGGGCCGCCGTAGCGGGCGGCTGCCGGCCGGCCGGGTCAGCCCCAGACGTCGTGTGCGACCCGGACGATGAGCTCGAGTTTGGCGCGCTGCTGGTCGTAGGTGAGGGTGTTGCCCTCGACGGTGGAGGAAAAGCCGCACTGCCCGGACAGGCACAGCTGGTCGAGCGGGACGTACTTGGCTGCGGCGTCGATCCGGCGTTTGAGGTCGTCGGGGTCTTCCAGCTCGCCGCGCTTGGTGGTGACCAGCCCGAGCACGACCATCTTGCCCGGGGGGACGAAGCGCAGCGGCTCAAAGCCGCCGGAGCGCTCGTCGTCGTACTCCAGGAAGAACCCGTCCACGGCCAGGCCGCCGAACAGTGCCTCGGCGACGAAGTCGTAGCCGCCCGAGGCGGCCCAGGAGGAGCGGAAGTTGCCGCGGCACAGATGCGTGGTGACGATCAGCCCGCCCGGCTTATTGGCCAGCGCCGCGTTGACCTGGCGGATGTAGCGCAGGTGCATGTGGTCGGCGTCCTCGCCCCGGGCGGCGATCTCGGCCCGCTGGGCGGGGTCGTTGAGGTAGGCCAGCGAGGTGTCGTCGAACTGCAGGTAGGTGCAGCCGAGCGCGGCCAGCCGGGCGACCTCGTCGGCGTAGGCGGCGGCGAGGTCCGCCCAAAACTGCTCGATGTCGGGGTAGACCTGCGGGTCGATCGCGGCCGGCCCGCCCCGGTAGTGCACCATGTTCGGCGACGGGATGGTCTGCTTGGGCGTCATCTCCGCCGGGGTCACCGACTGCAGGTAGGCGAAGTCGTCGCCGAAGATCGTTTTGTCCATCCGCAGCTTGCTGCCCACATGGATCGCGGCCGGGGTCCACTCGATGTCGCCCGCCGGGTTGTGGAACTTCACCGCCAGGTGGCCCGGCGCCTTGGAGATGCCGCCGATCTGGTAGATGAAGTCCATGTGCCAGGTGGCGCGGCGGAACTCGCCGTCGGTCGCGCTCTGCAGCCCCGCCTCCCGCTGCATCGCCACCACATCGGCGATCGCCGCGTCCTCGACCTCGCGCAGCCGGGCCGCATCGACCGTCCCCGCGGCAAAGTCATCGCGCGCCGCCAGCAGGCTGGCCGGGCGCAGCAGGCTGCCTACATGATCGGCACGGAACGGCGGTGTCGTACGCATGGGCAGTATCGTGGCGGCTTCGCACTTACTGGTCAATCCGGGCTGCTCATGACGCCGCCCTGCGTCCGGACGGCGGCTACGGCCCATACCGCAGGCGCCGCCGGGAACCCGCCTGCGGCCGTAGGAGCGGGGTAACTGGAGATAGGTTGGGCGTGCCGCGTCAGCGAGCAGGAAGGCGGGCCATGGGCGGTGGGGTCGGGCACCTGGTCCTATCCGGGCCGCTGATCCTCGCTGTCCCCGTGGCGGCCGCCGCGGGCGCGGTCACCTTCCTCTCACCGTGCGTGCTGCCGCTGGTCCCCGGCTATCTCTCCTACGTCGCCGGCATGTCCGGGGTGGACGCACAGGCCCGCCCGGAGGCCCAGCCGGCCGTCGGCCGGCGCGGGGACGACCGCCAGGCCGCCGGTGGCGGCGCGGCCGGTGGCGGCGCGGCCGGTGGCGGCGCGGCCGGGGGCGGCGCGACCGGGGGCGGCGTGGCCGGTGGCGCCGACGGTAGCGGCGGGA
>Ga0081540_1000118_pt1 | contig 84097 bp, 78 predicted proteins | sample TabmetS2T1R1_FD_71024 | JGI IMG/M metagenome (GOLD analysis project Ga0081540, IMG submission 71024) | Tabebuia heterophylla rhizosphere microbial communities from the University of Puerto Rico - S2T1R1 | ecosystem: Host-associated > Plants > Roots > Rhizosphere ...
CCGTCATGAACCCAATCAGCACGATGAAAGGAGCACGAACATGGGTCTCTCCTGGCAACAAGGCCCTCTGAGCGGCGTGTCGCTGGGCCGCTTCCTCACCCCCGAGCCAGTCCCGAAACGGCTGCTCTTCGCCGAGCCTCTCCGGCGACGGCTCCGGATCAGGCTGGCCGGCCAGTGGATCGTCGACAGCGAGGACGTGCTCCTGCTCCACGAGCCGGGCCGCTATCCGGTCGCCTACTTCCCGATCGCCGAGGTTCGCCCTGGCCTCCTGGTCAGCGAGAACCGCACGACCGAGCATCGCGATCTCGGCGCGACCGAATGGTTCACGGTCGTCGTCGGGGACCACCGGGTCGCCCACGCCGCGTGGCAGTACCCTTCCCTGCCGGATCACGCCAAGGAGCTTCGCGGCCGCGTCGCCTTCGCCTGGCGGGCGATGGATGCCTTCTACGAGGAGGACGAACGCATCGTCGGCCACGCCGCCGACGCCTACCACCGGATCGACATTCGACAGAGCTCACGTCATCTCGTGGTCACGGCCGGCGCCAGGAAGATTGCCGATACCGTCCGGCCCATCGCGTTGTTCGAGTCCGGGTTCGCGCCGCGCTGGTACGTCCCCCGCGAGGACATCGACGAGAGCGCGCTCATCCCGGCCGAGGGCCAGACCTTCTGTCCCTACAAGGGTCTGTGTAGCTACTACGACATCGGCGAGCAGCGGAAAGCGGCCTGGTCCTATCTGCGGGCGTGGCCCGAGACCGCCCGGATCTCCAACCTCGTTTCCTTCGAGCCCGACGAGGTCACGGTCCTTCTCGACGACAAGCGGCTTGCTCTCGAGCCAGGTCAGACGGTGGTCGCCCATGGGATCGACCGCGGCCTCGACCCCGACGAGCTCGCCCGGCGCTGACGACGCTAGCGGCTCATCGCCTCGATGGTCTGCGGCTCTGCAACCAGGTCTCGGCGAGCGGCGTCGGCCCAGGCTCTCGCGACGTCCTGCTTCAGCAGATAGACGGACGCCGCAAGGAGAACGACATCCTTCATGAGAAAAGCGACGTTGCCCTTCATGGCCGGGAACCCGCCTGCGGACTCTGCCCAGCCATCCGGCATGAATGGGATGATCGTCACGGTCCCGATGAACGCGGCGCATGACCCGAGGGCCCCGAGAATGCCGAGACGCTTGTTCCAGAATCCCAGGAACAGCAGAGCGCAAAACAACCACTCCGCGGCTCCCAGGAACCAGCTCGCTCCCCGGGTGCCGAAGGCCGGGTACAGCCACGAGATCAGGGGACCGTGGCTGATGAAGGGAACCAGTACCTGGGCCTCGTAGTCGAACCACTTTTGATATCCGAAGAACAGGAACAGGATCACCATCGAGGCGCGCACCAGGTGGTAGTCGAGATCCTCCTTGAGGATGCCGAACTTGATCAGGACCTTGATGAGGGTCGTCATCCCTTCACCTCCCTTGGCAAGAGATTCATGAGCGAAACAACCTCGTGTACTGGCCCTCGTGGGCCATGGAAGAGAGATCGACCATGAACGCGGCGGACCCGAGATCGTCGAGCGTGGTCCTCTCCACCTGCGCGCTCATGGCCACCACCGCTCTCTCCAGCTCGGCGATCGCCAGCTGCCCGTCCGTCTGGCCCAGGGGGACCAGTCGAACCCCGGCGTTCACCTGATTCGAGACGTAGGCCATGAGAAAAGTGGCCAGCGCGAGCCTGACCGGAATGCCCTCCCTCGCCGAACGGGCACCGAGGACGACCGACAGAGCGGGCGAAAGGTGCCGCTCGGAGAGTGCCTCCGAGAGCGAGTCGAGGATCGGATCGGGCCAGACCCGCCGGAGCATCGCGAGGCAGGCGGCCCCCTGCTGAGAGGACTCGAGCGCAAGCTCCGAGGTGCCGCGAAACACGGCGGCCCGCTCCGCAAGCTCGGCCAACCTCGGGCGATCGTCCTCTCCGGCGCAACGCCAGGCCTCGCTGAAGAAGATCCCCTCGTTTCGCCCCGAGCCGTGGCACAGGTCGGCTTCCAGCCAGTCGACCAGACTTTCACGATCGTGGACGTCATTCGCCTCGACGGCCCATTCCAGGCCGTGGGAATAGCTGTAGGCGCCGATGGGAAACGCCGGCGAGAGCCAGCTCTGCTGCCTCAGCAACCCCACGACGGAGAGGGAATTCTCACTCATGGTGGTGCCCGGACCCTCCGCCATAGGCGCCGCCTTCGGGCTGGAACGGGGCCCGGAGACGGGTGAGCTCCGCTCCGAAGCCACTGAGCATTGCCTCGATCACGTGGTCCGGCCGGATGCGAAGAGCTGCATCGCGGATCTCGGTCGGCAGGTGCCGGTTTCCCAGGTGCCAGGCAATGCGCACCAGGTGACGAGGATCCGGGTGCCTGACCTCGACGATGAGCTCCGTTGCGGCCTGGATCTTGATCCATCTCCCGTCGTCGAGCTGAATCCCATCCCCGTCGGCCATTGCCACTGCCTTCGGGAGGTCGAGAAGGAACTCCTCGCCACCATCGGCGGTGAGGCGCGTTCGGCGGCGGTAACGGGAGTCGAAATCGAGCGTGAGAGACCCTGCGACCTCTTCCGCCGGCCAGTGACCGACGGGGCGATGAATCACGGCGGAGTGCATCGTCTGGTCTCTCTCAGTAAAGAAAATAGCGTTGAGCCATGGGAAGAATTCGAAGCGGTTCGCAGGTGAGCAAACGACCATCGGCCCGCACCTCGTAAGTCTCCGGGTCGACCTCCATCCGGGGAGTCGCGCTGTTCAGCACCATCGAGCGCTTGCTGATCTTGCGTGTATTGGTGACTGGTAGGAGCCTCTTCGCCACGGCCGGCAGCGCCTTCCCGGCGAGCAGAGCCTGACTGACGAAGGTCACCGAGCTCTCGACCAGTGATTCACCGTAGGCGCCGAACATCGGCCGGTAATACTCGGGCTGTGGATTGGGGATCGACGCGTTCGGATCTCCGATGATTGCCGCGGCGATCATTCCGCTCTTGAGAATCATCTCCGGCTTCACGCCAAAGAAGGCCGGATTCCAGATGGAGAGGTCTGCCAGCTTTCCGACCTCGATGGAGCCGACGTGGGCAGCAATGCCCTGGGCGATCGCCGGGTTGATCGTGTACTTGGAGACGTAGCGCCGGGCTCTGAAGTTGTCGTTCTCCCGTTGGTCCTCGGGGAGCCGCCCGAATTGCATCTTCATCTTGTGGGCCGTCTGCCACGTCCGGGTGATCACCTCTCCGATGCGGCCCATGGCCTGGCTGTCCGAGGACATGATCGAGAGCGCGCCCAGATCGTGGAGGATGTCCTCGGCAGCGATCGTCTCCTTGCGAATGCGGCTCTCGGCGAAGGCGAGATCTTCGGGAATGCGCCGGTCGAGATGATGGGTGACCATCACCATGTCCAGCGCCTCCTCCAGCGTGTTCACCGTGTAGGGGCGCGTCGGAGTCGTCGATGCAGGGAGGACGTTGAGCTCGCCGCATACCTTGATGATGTCCGGAGCATGTCCGCCCCCAGCGCCCTCGGTGTGAAAGCTGTGGATCGTCCTGCCCTTGAAGGCGGCGATGGTCGTTTCGACGAATCCCCCCTCGTTCAAGGTGTCGGTGTGGATGGCGACCTGCACGTCCAGGTCATCGGCGACGGAAAGACAGGAATCGATCGCCGCGGGCGTCGCACCCCAGTCCTCGTGGAGCTTGAGTCCGCACGCGCCTGCCTCGATCTGCTCGACCAGGCCGGCCCGGGTGCTCACGTTCCCCTTGCCGAAGAACCCGAGATTCACGGGAAAGGCATCGGCAGCCTCGAGCATCCGGCGGATGTGCCATGGGCCCGGGGTGCAAGTGGTCGCCGTCGTTCCGGCCGCGGGACCCGTTCCTCCGCCGATCAGCGTCGTGAGGCCAGAGTAGAGCGCTTCCTCGATCTGCTGCGGGCAGATGAAGTGCACGTGCGTATCGATGCCACCGGCGGTGACGATCTTCCCTTCGCCGGCGATCACCTCGGTTCCCGGGCCGACGACGATCGTGACGTCCGGCTGCACGTCGGGATTGCCGGCCTTGCCGATCGCAGCAATCCGTCCGTCGATGATGCCGATGTCGGCCTTGACGATTCCCCAGTGATCGAGAATCAGCGCGTTGGTGATGACTGTATCCACCGCGCCCTCGCCGCGGGTACGCTGCGACTGCCCCATCCCGTCGCGGATGACCTTTCCGCCCCCGAACTTCACCTCCTCCCCGTAGGTCGTGAAGTCCTTCTCCACCTCGATGATCAGATCGCTGTCCGCCAGGCGAACCCTGTCGCCGACCGTCGGGCCGAACATCTGCGCATACGCCGCGCGACTCATCTCACGGGGCATGCTCGTTCACCTCTCCAGGGGACCCATGACTGCGTTGGTGAAGCCGTACACCAGGCGAGCGCCGCCATAAGGGACCAGCGAGACCTCGCGAGTCTGGCCGGGCTCGAAGCGCACCGCCGTTCCGGCCGGTATGTCCAGGCGATAGCCGCGGGCAACCGTCCGGTCGAACTGGAGGGCAGAGTTCGCCTCGGCGAAGTGGTAGTGACTGCCGACCTGGATCGGCCGGTCACCGGCGTTCGCGACCAGGACGGAGATTGCGGCTCGCCCCTCGTTCAGAACGACGTTGCCGGCTGCGGGAAACACTTCTCCAGGAATCATCGAAATCTCTCTCAGCGAATCGGATCGTGAATGCTCACCAGCTTCGTTCCATCGGGGAACGTCGCTTCCACCTGCATCTCGTGGAGCATCTCGGAGATGCCTTCCATGACCTGAGCCCGGCTCAGGACCTTGCAGCTCTCGGAGCGGAGCTCGGCCACGGACCTTCCGTCCCGCGCTCCCTCCAGGACGAAGTCCGTGATCAGCGCGACGGTTTCCGGGTAGTTGAGCTTGACCCCGCGCGCGAGGCGCTGGCGTGCGACGATGGCCGCGAGCGCGATCATCAGCTTGTCTCGTTCACGTGGAGTCAGGTTCATGAGGTCGCTTCTCGCCAGGCGCTCAGGACGACCACATCCTTGGCACTCGAAAAGGGCCGGACCCCAGCGTCCGGCCGAATCCCTCGAGGAATCCGCGCAGGCCGAGTCTCAGATTCGAGGGCAGCGGGTCGGCAAGACGGACGACGATCAGCCCGCCCACCGCGGTCGCTGCCCCGGAGCAACCCAGAGAGGCGACCAGCGCGCGGATCATCTCCAGCCGACCATCGAGATCGGGCCCGGAATGGATCAGCGTGGCCACCGCGCTGTGTCTCGAGAGCAGCGCACTTCTCCGGAGATGAGGGAACGTCTCCTCGGTCGCCCGGAAGGTGTCTGCCCAGACCAGCCTTCCGTCCTTCTTCACGTGCCAGCTGTCGGTGATCTGCCCTTCCAGAACGCGTTCCCCATGCGCAGCACGGCCGAGGACGAACCACTCCAGCGCGAGGAGCTCCGCCCGAGAAGAAACCTCGACCTCGGTCCGCCGCCGGAGCCGAGCCCGATTGAAGATGATGGTCTCCTGAGGGAGCCAGGCGAGTCTTGCACCATCGTGTGCCTGGAGCTTCGTCATGACGTGTGCGGGTTCGTTCAGCGCGCGATAGACCCGCTCCGGAGTCTGAGACGAGACTGCGATGGAAGCGTGGTCGCGCGCTGTCACGGCACATTCCAGGCGGTCTCCACCCGCGATGCCTCCTGCGGTATTGATGAGAACTGCCTCATGGGACTCACCGGCGAACGATCTCGGGAACAGGATGCGAAGGGGCGAGCGCTGGAATACTTCCTCCACGCGAGTGGCCGCCCCGCTGGTACCGAGCACCAGGCGGCAGGAGCCATCCGACCGCTGAAGGTCGCTGTCGGATGGCCCCGCCGGCCGCCTCAGAACCCAGCCAACCCTTCCGGACTGTTGTAAGGGATCGCGACGCTGGTTACTTCCTCCAGCGAGCCGTCCGGCTTTGTGGCGTACCCCACCAGCTTCGAGGCGTTCCCGTAGATCTGGTAGAGATAAGCGCCATCCGGCGACACCCAGTTGTCGCTCGGGCCGCTGCTGATGTCTCCACAGAGTCCCCGGAAGGTGCCGTCGCCCGGCACGTCCGGGCACGCCGGATCCTTTGCGACCCGGAGCTCGGGGCCGTCGATGTGGAAGCTGCTGATGTTGCTGTATCCGAACACCGTGGCGTACAGGAACCGGTCATCCGGGGAGACGGCCAGCCAGCAAAGCTCGGCGATCGCGCCCCGCCTGGTATTGATCGGTACGACCTTGCCGACACCGATTCTTCCGTCCTCGTCGATACGGCACATGCTGACTCCGTCACCGACCGCGTATCCGATGACGAAGGTATCCGGCTTGTTGTGCAGGAAAGCGATGTAGAAGGGAGAACCTCCCCCTCCGTCCTGGAACGAGGGCTCGCTGAGGGTGCCGTTCTCACTCACTCGGAAGATGACGATGCCGTCCGGGTCTGGCGCATTCGAAGCGACGGACCTCGGTTTGCCGTCGGCACCAGGCACCCAGAGGATGGGTGAACCGTCCGGATAGGTTCCTGAAATCGCGATGGGCACATCGAACGTGGTGCCAACGAGGAAGAACTTCTCATCGGGTGAGAGCACCCCCATCGTTGGAACACGATGCTGCTTCTCCCGGGTATTCGCCGTGTATCGTTCCTTGCGTGGCGTGAGCTTCCCATCACCGGTGACCGACATGAGGCGGATATGATCGGGACCAAAGGAATGGACCACGTAAAGCATCCCCTTTGATGGAGAGTACGCCAACGCCTTGGCAGTACCACTCTTTCCATCAACTGCGTTACCTGTGGGCTTGCAGTCGATCAATCTGAGCCTGCCCTTGTCGCCCACCGCGAAGCTGGACACCGAATTGTCCCCGCCGTTCGTGGCGAACAGAAGCTTGCAATCCGGTGAAAGGATGACACTGGCCGCGCCCTCGAAGGAATTGGGTGCGCTCTCCTGTCCGCTGATCGGCTTGAACGTTCCAGAACCTGCGCCGCCCGTAGCGACGCGTTCCACCTCCGTGATGGTACCGTTGGCGGCTCGATGGTAGTGGATGACGCAGTTCCGGCTCTCGTTCGTCTGCATGTAGAGATGCCCGCCGCCGTGCGGCGACATTCCCGTCTCTCGCCGCATGCCCATCTCTGGCTGCATGCTCACCTCTTTCGTCGGCATAAGGTCTTCTCTCTCTTTCTCTCTGGTTGAAGGGGAAAGCGCGCGCCGGCTCTTTGTTCGGCCACGTGCTCGGACTCCAGGCACCCGCGCCGGAAGCTGGAGGAGCAAGGCGGATGCCAGTTCCCCGAAGCCCGGTCCAAACCTCCCGGCGCCTGGCGCTCGAGCGGGAGAGCGGCACGTCCGAGGCGGACACCCGGAGTCTTGAGCCGGGCTGCCCCGCGTCCGGTGGTCGAGCGTGTCGATGGGGCGACACCGGGGACCACGGCCCGACGCGGGCATCACGCGTGTCGATGGCACGACGCCGGTGACCAAGGAGCGCTGCGAGAGCCGACACTCGCGCCAGCCCTCCCCTCTCTGCCGCAGTCACGCGGCGCTGGATCCCCGGTTGCAAGAGCGGCCACCCGAGATTCGCGTCGTCCCAAAGGAGACACGGTTCATGAAGCTCGGCATGGCAGTCGCCTTCACGCTGATGATGCTGTCCGGCAACCAATCACCCAGATCTCAAGCCAGCAAGAGCTTCAACGGCTTCGACCTGGTGGACAAGACGGGCAACATCACCCGAAAGCCCAACGGCTATCGAGATACCTATCAGATACTCGGAGTGTTTGGAGTGAAGGATCCAATACCCATGGCCGGTGGCGGTGGGCCAGAGAAGGGTATCGAGGAGCTTCACTATACCTACGCTTCACCTGGCACGGCCGAGTACTACCGGAAGACCGGCAAGTTTCCGGACGGGGCCGTACTGGTCAAGGAAGTAGACACGACGGAAACGGATCGACTCACGACCGGGGATGCGCATTGGGCATCTGGTACCAAGCAGTGGTTCGTCATGATCAAGGACGAGAAGGGACGTTTCCCGAACAACCCGCTCTGGGCCGAGGGATGGGGCTGGGCGCTGTTCAAGGCAGATGCACCCGATAAGCAGGTCGCGACGGCCTTTACGAAGGACTGTCAGGGCTGCCACCTGCCTGCGAGCTCGACAGACTGGATCTACATCCAAGGCTATCCTGTTCTTTCAGCAAAGTAGACGGTACATCACCCATTGAACGTCACTCCAAACAACGAAAAGGACAATTACTGATGAAAAGGTTCATGTTGGCGAGCATCACCGGGGTCGGATTGTTCGCGGCGAGCCTCCTCGTCGTCAGGACGAAGGCGGTCGCTGCACAGCCACAAGAGGGGTCGCCGATTGTTTACGATGCTCAGGGCCGGTTGAAGGTGCCGGACCCATCGGTCTTCCGGACGTGGGTGTTCCTCGGTGCTCCCACGACGCCGAACGGACTCAACAACGGGAAGGCCAATTTTCCAGAATTCCATCATGTGTATGTCGAGAAGAAGAACTTCGACGAATACATCAAGACGGGCACGTTTCCAGAAGGAACGATGCTGGTGAAGGAGCTCACTCGCGTCCTCAACCCGACCTTCCCGGACGGTTCCCGCAAAGAGCCGTCGGGGCGAGGATTCTTCAACGGCGAGTTCAACGGCATCGACCTGAGCATCAAGGACAGCAAGCGGTACGCGAAAACCAACGGTTGGGGCTACTTCACTTTCGGCCACCATCCCTTGCCATACGACGAATGGGCCAGTGAAGCATCCCCCACCGAATGTGCCGGTTGCCACATCACGTACGTCGCCAAGACGGACATGACCTGGCTTCAGTTCTACCCGATCCTCAACCAGAAGAATCGGAACAAGTAGCTCAGGCAGAGGACCTGAAAGATGGCTCTGATATCTCCTGGCTTCTCTGGGCGACGTGACACCGCAGACGGCAAGCTTCCGCCCGGCCAGTACCTCACCGCCGGCTTTCCGGTCCTCTCAGCGGGGCCCACCCCGCACGTGTCGCTCGAGAAGTGGGAGCTCACCATCGAGGAGGGAGGTGATGTCCTCCGGCGGTGGGACTGGAAGTCGTTTCGCAGCCTGCCTGCCGAGACGTTCACCGTCGATCTGCACTGCGTGACGCGCTGGTCGAAGCTCGGAACGACCTGGGAGGGCGTCTCGCTCGACACGCTCTTCGCAGGGGTGAAGACGGGCGCGGGTCATGTACTTGCCTACTCCTACGGCGACTACACCACCAACCTGCCGCTGCAGGACCTCCTGAACCGGCAGGCGTGGATTGCCTTCCGCTTCAATGGGGCGGAGCTCGAGCCCGAGCATGGCGGACCTGCCCGGCTTCTCGTTCCACATCTCTATCTATGGAAAAGCGCGAAATGGGTTCGACGGCTCAGGCTCATGCGCAAGGATGCTCCGGGATTCTGGGAAGCCCTCGGCTACCATAATTATGGAGATCCGTGGCGCGAGCAGCGCTACTGGGGGGACTGATGTGGCGGGTTGGAACGGTGGTCGCGCTGCGCGATGAGACTGCGACGGCCCGGACGATTGCTTTCGAGGTGCAAGACTGGCCGGGCCACCTTGCAGGTCAGCATGTCGACGTCCGCCTGACGTCTCCCGATGGATACTCCGCGGTTCGTTCATACTCGATTGCTGCGGCGCCGAACTCGGAGAGACGAGTCGAGATCACGGTTGAACGTCTCCCCGATGGGGAGGTGTCACCGTACCTCACCCGGCAAGTGGCAGTCGGCGACCGTCTCGAACTGCGTGGGCCACTCGGGGGGTGGTTCGTCTGGCGCCCGGAACAGAGCGAGCCGATCCAGCTCGTCGCGGGAGGCTCTGGCATCGTTCCCCTCATGGCCATGATTCGCTCGTATCGAACGACGCGCGGTGCCACGGCTTTTCGCCTGCTGTATTCGGTCCGAGAACCGGGTGCCGTCTACTATCGCGGCGAGCTTGACGCTCCGGCGAGCGAAGTCTCTGCACCGAAGGTCACCTATGCCTTCACTCGTGCTGCTCCGAAAGGCTGGCCCGGGCGGCTCGGGCGGATCGATGCCGCGCTGGTGGCAAGGACGACCTGGCCCTCGAAGCTCGTCCCGACTTGCTACGTCTGCGGACCCACGTCGTTCGTGGAGAGTGCGGCTGGTCTTCTCGTCGCTGCCGGCAACAGCCCTGAGAGGATCAGGACCGAGCGCTTTGGCCCAACAGGAGAACGGCAATGAGCAAAGACGACCACCTGGACGGGAATGCCGCCGCCGGGCCGTTGAGCACGATATTCGCCGTCGATGTGACCGCCGCGGAGTGCCAGTGTGCGCACTGCGGTGCGATCGACCGTTTCGCGAGAACGCGTCTCTACATGATGGGCCCGGGGGTCGTTGCTCGGTGCGCCGTCTGTGAGCAGGTCCTCTTGCGGCTGGTCAGGGCGGGCCGGCGCCTGCTCCTCGAGGCGCGTGGGCTCACCTACCTGAGCCTCGACACATCACAAGTCCAGGAGCCCGGCAGCTAGCCAGCGGTTTCAAAGAGCGTCCGTTGCGCCGTCCGCCGTCTAACCGGATCCTGTAACGGCGTGGTCGACGCACTCGAGAAAGACCCATGCAAGAGAGCGTCAAGCTCGTTCCCGTCCTCGTGCTCCTGACAGCCAGTGCCTCACTTCTCGCACAGGAGCGAACCGGAGAGACGGAGCCGAAAGCCAGCTCACAAAAGATGACGGTGATTGACTCGAGGATGCGCGACGAGATTCTTGCAACCACCAAGGACATGGACAGGCAACTCGAGGAGTTGAAGACCGGCATCGAACGCGAACGGGCAGCGGCGGCCGACCCGAGGCGGCTGGTTTCACCAGCAGAGCGTGAAGCATTGGATGCGCAGATCCTGGCGCTGCAGAGATCCATCCAGCAGTTGCAGCAGGCGACGGAAAACGGTCCGCGCTACCTCGACCAGAAGAACTTGAATCGACCGTGAGCGCCGAGCGTGGTGGCAGCGCCAGCTGGCGGGAGCAACGCCACATCCCCACCTGGCCCGCTCTTCAGCTCGCCGGTGTCGAGCAGACGTCATGGTGTCGCGCTCGCGACATGACGAGGTGAGCGGTCCTCCCTGGGCTGCGGGCCAAGGCGCCGATGGATCGGGCATTGCAACCGAGTCGAATGCGGAGGCTGTGATGGGCTCATTGTTGAATCGTCGGGCGTTTCTCTGGTTGGTCGCGGCCGGTGCAACCATCGCTGCCCTCAGTAGTGGAGCGCCCGCGCTGGCTGCTGGCTCGAAGACTCCCGGCCTCAGGCAGGCTCGGACCTCGAGCGGCAAGAACCCATCGCGTCCTTCTGGCGGCCATCTCTACATGCAGACGAACGAGATTCGAAATGCCGTCGTGCACTATCGGTGGTCTGCAAGCGGGACACTGACCGAGGTGGGACGGGTGGCCACCGGCGGCGCAGGCTCGGGGACGTTCAAGCCGATCAGCGGCCAGGAGAGCGCGCCCAATGCCTTCGAGGGCGCCGGGAGCGTCATCCTCAGCTCGGATCGGCGTCTCTTGTTCGTGACGAATGGCGGTGACAACTCGGTTTCCAGCTTCAACGTCGACGAAGGTGGGGGGCTCGAGTTGGTGGACGTCAAGTCGACAGGCAACCCCGTGAAGGGGAAGAGCGGTACCGCCAAGTCTCTCGTCTACGATTCCGCGAGGGGAGTGCTGTTCGTGTTGCACTCGTTCGGCCCCGACCACCTCCGGCAAATGTCGGTCGATCGCCAAGGAAAGCTCACCTTGCGCCCGGAGCGATACACGGTGAACACGCGCGACAAGACCGAACGGGTGCCCACGATGGCCGTGCTTTCGCCCGACGGGAAGTTTCTCCTCGTCGGAACGACGTTCGATCTGCCGCCCGTTCTCTCGGGGCAATATCCGGACGGCTCACCCATCATCTGGATCAAGCAGCCTGACGGCAAATTCAAGGTGATCGCCACGAACGCGCCGGATCCCGACGGCCTCGTCGTGTTCCCGGTGCGCGAGGATGGCGCGCTCGGCGCGGCCTCGTTCCAGGATGCGCGAGGCGCATCTCCGTTCTACATCGCCTTCCTGCATGAGCGGCCGGATACCTTCGTCGTCGGATATGCCGTCAGCGATGGACTGAGCCTGGGTCGTCTCGAACAGGACGGCACGACGCGTATCGGAAAGGTCGTGCGGATCGACACGAGCGCGGGCGAGCCCTCCGAGCTGTGCTGGCTGTCCGTCTCCCCGGACGACCGGTTCGTGTTCACGACGAACTTCGGCTACAGCACCATCAGCAGCTACCACATCGATGGCGACGCACTTTCCATCGCCAGGGACCCCGCGAGTCCGAAGGTCCCGGGGGATGGCACCTTCCGAGCGATCGACGGTGTCGTCAGCAGCGGTCCGAGCGACAGCTGGCTGACGCCGGATGGCGCGTACCTCTACCAGATCTACGGGAACGCCTCGAAGCTCATCGGCTACGCCACGCGGCCGGACGGCTCTCTCGAGCAAGTCAGCAGCGTGACGATTCCGCACAACAGCCCGCAGGGCCTGGCCGGATTCAGCCAGTGATGAACAGCCTCCAGCGCCCGTAGGGCAGCCCCCGCCGATTCCCGTCCGGCATCCCCTTCCGCCCGCCCTGGAGGTCAGTCCCGATGGCCGCCGCCGCTGCGCCGGGTCCCTCGCGGGGACATCAGGGCGACCGCCGCTCTCCCCCGCGACCTCCGCTGCCTCTCGTCGAATTGCTCTCGCGCCGCCCGGATGGCGACGTCCTGCTTCATCGCCCAGGCGCGAAGGACAAGGAGCTGTGCCAGGAGGCTGCGGCCCAGCTCGGTGAGCTCGTAGACCACCCGCAGCGGATACGCCATTCGATGGATCATGCCGTCTCGCTCGAGGCCACGGAGAGTGAGCGTGAGGATCCGCTGCGAGATGCCGTGGACGGAGCGGCGCAGCTCGTTGAAGTGCTTGGGTCCTTCGCCGAGCTTGCCGATGAGCATGCAGCTCCACTTGTCGCCGGCCCTCCTGCGAACGACCGCCTCTGCCAACCCCGTCATTGGCCCTGCCATCGACCTGCTCCTTCCGCCGATCCAGTCACTCCAGTGTCCCCGGTGACATGGATGTGCCCTCTTGCAGAACCTGTGCGAAGTTGGAATCACCACGCCTGAACGAAACGAAAGGAGCGCGTCCATCGCATGGAGCAGACAACCCGACGCCTGCGCCCGGATCCTTGAAGACCCGGAGCACGGCGGCCAGCCCGGGGCTGATAGGCTGCAGTCCGAAGTTCAAGGCCGTTCTGGAGAACGTCGAGCTGGTGGCACCCGCGGATTGTTCCGTCCTCATCCACGGGGAAACGGGGACGGGCAAGGAAGTGATCGCCCAGGCCATTCACGACGCCAGCGGCCGACGGCAGCAGCGCTTCGTGGCGGTCAACTGCGCGGCGATTCCGGGGACGCTGCTGGAGAGCGAGCTGTTCGGGCACGAGCGAGGAGCCTTCACCGGAGCGCTCAATCAGCGAATCGGGAGAATGGAGGCAGCCGATCGTGGCACGCTCTTTCTCGACGAGATCGGCGAATTGCCTCTCGAGCTCCAGCCCAAGCTCCTGCGCGCGCTTCAGCAACGGGAATTCGAACGGCTCGGAAGTAGCCGAACGACGCGGGTCGATGTCCGGATCGTGGCCGCGACGAATCAGGACCTCTGGGGGCAGGTCAAGCGCCAGAGGTTTCGCGCCGATCTCTTCTATCGATTGAACGTCTTCGCCCTCACCCTCCCCCCCTTGCGCGAGCGGGAGGGTGACATCGCGTTGCTGGCCGCCTACTTCGTCCGGAAGTTCGCGGAGAGGCACGGCAAGGCGATCGATCGCATTCCCGAGAACGTGCTGAGAGACCTCGAGCGCTACAGCTGGCCGGGCAACATCCGGGAACTTCAGAACTTCATCGAGCGCTCCGTCATCGTGACCCGGGGAGGGGAGCTGCAGGCCACGGTCTCCGGGCTGACCGGGTGCGAGCTGCACGCCTCGACCTCGAAGGGAGAGAGGACCGACGTGGTGCGAACCCTGTCGGAGACCGTCCGGGCACGGATCCTCGCGACCCTGGAGGAGACGAACTGGGTCGTCGGTGGGGTGAAGGGCGCCGCGGCCAGGCTGGGCCTCAAGCGGACGACCCTGATCGGAAAGATGCGCAAGCTCGGCCTCTCGCGGGGACGGGTGAGGCCTGCGGACGGCACCTCCGACTCACGAGCCGATGGGGATGCCGCGGCGGACGCCCAGGATGACCCGCACCGGGCGCTCGCGGAGAAGCCGCCTCTCGCAGGGAGCGGCTGACGGCGCGGAGCTGTCAGCGCCGGACCACGCCTGGATCTGGACGCGTTGTGAAACCGGTGCCCGACGTGCTTTGACGTGGCGCCGGCATGCTCGGGATCCGCGAGGCACTCCTCTTCCTGGCCGTGGTCGTCATCGCCGTCCCGCTCTTCAAGCGGCTCGGCCTGGGTTCGGTGCTCGGCTACCTGGTGGCCGGAGCGCTCATCGGCCCCCACGGCTTCCGGCTCATCTCCGGCGTGGAGGAAGCGGGCCATGTCGCCGAGCTGGGGGTCGTGCTCCTGCTCTTCCTCATCGGGCTCGACCTCGAGCCGCAGCGGCTGTGGGAGCTGCGCACCCGCGTCTTCGGCGTGGGTGGGGCGCAGGTGGTCCTGAGCGGGGCTGCGCTGGGGCTCGGTGCGCTCGCGCTCGGGCTGTCCTGGCAGGCGGCGCTGGTGGCCGGGCTCGGGCTGTCGCTCTCGTCGACGGCCTTCGCGCTGCAGCTCCTGGGCGAGCGCAACCAGCTGGCGACGCCGATGGGCCAGACCGGGTTCGGCATCCTGCTGTTCCAGGACCTGGCGGTGATCCCGATCCTCGCGGTGCTTCCGCTCCTCGGGTCCGAGGGTGGCGGGGTGGGACCCTCCTGGGTGCCGCTGGCCAAGGCCGCCGGTCTCGTCGTCCTCGTGGTCCTGGTGGGCCGCACCCTGCTCCGTCCTGCCTTCCGGCTGGTCGCCTCGGCCCGGAGCCAGGAGGTCTTCACCGCCTCGGCGCTGCTCGCCGCCATGGGGACCGCGGTCCTCGTCTCGGCCGTGGGGCTGAGCCCGGCGCTGGGAGCCTTCCTGGCCGGAGTGCTGCTTGCGGACTCGGAGTACCGGCACGAGCTGCAGGCCGACATCGAGCCCTTCCGGGGGCTCCTGATGGGCCTGTTCTTCATCTCGGTCGGGATGTCGGTCGCCCTGGAGCTCCTGCTCCAGCGACCGGTCCTCGTCGTCGCGCTGGTCCTGGGGATGACCGCGATCAAGGTCCTGACCATCGCCGCACTTGGACGGAAGGTCCTCGGGGCCTGGCCGGCCGCCTGGGAGCTGGGCGTGCTCCTCGGCCAGGGGGGTGAGTTCGCCTTCGTGCTCTTCGGCCTCGCGGTCACCGACGGCATCTTCTCCGGCCCGCTCCGGGACATCCTGGTGCTGGTGGTGAGCCTGTCGATGGCCTTCACCCCCCTGCTCACCCTGGCCTACGACAAGCTCGTCGCCCCCCGGCTCCGCATCCGCGACGACCGGCCGTATGATCGCCGGGTGGAGCAAGAGACCCCGGTCATCGTCGCGGGCTTCGGGCGGTTCGGGCAGGTGGTCGGCCGCGTCCTCCGCGCCCGGGGCATTCCCTTCACCGCGATGGACGCCGACCCGGCGCAGATCGACTTCCTCCAGCGCTTCGGGAACAAGGTCTTCTACGGGGATGCCTCCCGGTTGGACCTGCTCCGTGCGGCGGGGGCGGACAAGGCGCAGGTGTTCGTCCTGGCCATCGACGAGGTCCAGGCCTCGGTCCGTGCCGCGCGCGAGGTGCAGGAGCACTTCCCTCACCTGGTCATCTTCGCCCGGGCACGGAACAGGGCCCACGCCTACCAGCTGCTCGAGCTGGGCGTCACCCACGTGATCCGGGAGACCTTCCTCTCCAGCCTGGAGCTCACCGGTGACGTCCTCCAGGAGCTGGGCTTCAGCTACTCGGAGGCCCGCGGCACGCTGGATCGGTTCCGGGAGCACGACGAGCGGATCCTCCTCGAGTCCTTCCAGTACCAGCGGGACGAGAAGAAGCTCATCGAGATCAGCGAGCGGTCTCGCCGCGAGCTGGAGTCGCTCTTCGCCCGCGACGCCGCCGAGGAGCGGAAGAGCGCATGAGGGTGCTCGCTCCCCAGATCCGCCAGGCCACGTCCGGAGACGCCGCGGCCATCGCTCGGGTCCAGGTGCTCACCTGGCAGCACACCTACCGGGGAATCCTCCCCGACACGTTCCTGGACGGGCTGGACGTGGAGCGCAGCGCCGAGAGCTGGCGAGCAGTGGTGGCCGACCGACGGCGCATCACCCACGTCGTGGACGGCCCGGGCATCGTGGGCTTCTGCACCGCCGGCCCGTCACGCGGCGACCCCATCGGCTTTCGCGGCGAGGTGGAGGCCATCTACGTCCACCCCGCCGAGCAGGGCCGCGGCCACGGCACCGCCCTGGTGCGGGCGGCCATGGACTGGCTTCTGGCGAAGCGGCTCACGCCCGTGCTGGTCTGGGCGCTGGAGGCCAACAGCCGGGCGCACGGGTTCTACCAGTCGCTCGGGGCCCAGCGGCTGGACTCGCGCCTGCTCCGCATCGCCGAGGCGCTCTACCCCGAGGTGGGCTTCGGCTGGCCCGATGGACCCCCTACTGGGGGCTGATCGGCCCGTGCTTCACCACCTCGAAGTCACGCCCCTTGATGGCCTGGAGGGACCGCGTCTCGGCGTTGGAGAACCGGGAATCAGGCGCTCCGGAGAGCCAGAAGCTCGTTCCACCCCCGTTGTCGGCGACGAACATCCCGTACTTCTTGAGCGCCCTGAGGATGACCTGCATCCGCCAGCTGAAGCCCGAGATGTCGACGTCCTGCTTGAGGCGGACCCGCAGGCCCATCGGCGGACAGTCCGAGCCGTAGGCGCAACTCCCCGCGGCGTGCGTCGCCGGAGCAACGAACCCCTGCTGGCTGTGGCCCACCACAAAGCGCAGGGCGTGGCCGATCCAGCCGGAGTCGACTTCGTCCCAGCGCACCAGGCCCGGGAAGATGGGCAGGCCCGCGGCATCGGCGGAGGTCCACCGGAGCGGACGGGAATCGTTGTAGCGGAGGTCCCACTTCGCGCCGTTGGAGGCGTCCCAGGAGCCATCGGAGTTCCGTGAGGCCTCGAAGAGCTCGTAGAGGAAGCCGCGCTCCCGGTCCACGACGATGACGTGCCGGTCGTGGGAGGGGTCGGGCTCGGCGCCCCAGGGGATGGGGAAGGGACCCGGGTCGCTCTCCTTCGGGAAGCCCCAGTAGGAGACATGAACCATGGCCTGGTCCGCGTCGACCTCGACGTACGGGATGCCGTTGCCGTCCGCATCCCAGCCGCTGGTGAGCGGGTCGTCGGCGCCCATCGAGGCGATGTAGGCGTCGGAGTTGGGGTCGACGGGCGCATCGTCGATCGGGGTGTTCCAGGGGCTGTCCGGCGGGAAGATGGAGAACTTCTTCGGCGGGGGTGGGGGCGCCGGAGGATCGGGGGGCGGATCCGACTTGGGCGTGGGCTCCCCCGCGTCGGGACCACCGTCGGAACCGGCGTCGGGCCCCGCGTCGGTCGAGAGAGGGTCGCCTCCTGCGTCACGCGGCTCGGGCATTGGCCGGCCAGTGCGCCCGGGGCCAGTCGGAGCAGTCGCGTCGGTCAGAGATACACTCTCGCTGCACCCGGCGAGCAGGATGAGCAAGATCGGAGTGAGGGTCCGCATCGGCGCCGGACCCTAGCCAGCGAGGCAAGAGGCAAAACATCGCACTGCCGTGCCTGGGCACTGTGTGACAGCGCGTCATGCGCCTCGCCCGAGGAGCGGCCCGGCACGCAACCGCACGCTCAGAGTGCGTCGAGCACGAGGTGCGCCCTCGAGGCTCAGCGCACGCCGCCGAGCGAGGAGATCCAGCTCTCGGGGAGGTTGGCGGCCCGCGCGCCGCGGATCAGCGCCTCCACGAACCGGGGGCTCACCGGTCCCTCCAGGCTCTTCCGGTCCGGGGCAGTCGTGAACGCCGTCGCGATCCGCTCACCCGCCGGGGTGCGCACCCGCACCTCGCGCTCGACGCACATGCGAGTGATGACGCCTTCCTTGTGCTGGATGATCGGCCAATCCTTCGGCGCGATCTCGAACACCAGGCCATGCACCACCGCGCCCGTCCGATCCTCGAGGCCCGCCACCCGCCCACCCCACCACCGCGAGGGGAAGTCGTAGACCAGCCCGACGTCGAGCGCCTCGGCCCGGGCCCCGGGCGGAAGCTGGAAGAAGTCGTAGCCGTGCTGCTGCCGCCACTCCACGAACGCCGCGGGATCGAGAATGGTCGAATACGCGAAGTAGGCCCGCGGGGGCCCGTCCGCCAGCCGCTCCCGCGCGGCCATCACCTGCTCGTAGTGGGCATCCACGTGCTCTCCTCCGCTCTGCTGGCAGACAGCCGACTGTGACGACGGCCGTAGAGGAAATACAGGAGCACCCCCACCACCTGCCACACAAGGAACCGCATCCAGGTGATGAACGGCAGATAGGCCATCAGCACCCCGCAGCTCACGACGGACAGCAGCGGGAGCCACGGGACCCCGGGGCAGCGGAACGGCCGGTGACGGCCGGGGTCCGTGCGCCGGAGCACGATCACTCCCACCGAGACCAGGACGAAGGCGAACAGCGTTCCGATGTTGGTGAACTCGATGGCCTCGTTGATGTCCACGAACATGGCCGGGATGCCGACGAACACCCCGGTGAGGATGGTGGTGACGTACGGGGTCCGAAAGCGCGGGTGCACCTTCGCGGCCCACTGAGGCAGGAGCCCGTCCCGGGCCATCACCATGAAGATGCGCGGCTGGCCGAGCTGGAAGACCAGCAGCACCGCGGTCATCGCGATGACCGCGCCGAAGGAAAGGATGCCTGCCAGCGCCTGGAGCCCCGCCGACTGCAGTGCCTTCGCCAGCGGATCGCCCACCCCGAGGTCCCTCCAGCTCACCATTCCGGTGAGCACCAGGGTGACCGCCGCGTAGAGCACCGTGCAGATGCCCAGCGTGGCGATCATCGCCCGGGGGATGTCGCGCTGCGGGTTCTTCGCCTCCTCGGCGGTGGTGGAGACCGCGTCGAAGCCGATGTAGGCGAAGAAGATGAGTGAGGCGCCGCTCAGGATCCCGTGGAGACCGTTGGGGGCGAACGGCGTCCAGTGCTCGGGGCGGACGTAGAACACGCCCACGCCGATGAAGCCCACCACCATCACCAGCTTGAGGAGGACCATCGCGGTGTTCACCCGCGCGCTCTCCTGGATGCCGAGCACCAGCAGGATGGTGAGGAGCCCCACGATCAGGCCTGCCGGCAGGTTGAGGACGATGGGGATGCCGAGGAGATGGGGCGCCGACTCGAGAAGCCCGGGGGTCCTCTGGGCGTGGTCGATCGTCGTCGACAGCCAGTTCGGCAGGTGGAGCCCCAGCCCGGCCAGCAGTGACTTGAAGTAGTCCGCCCAGCTGACGGCGACCGCGACGTTGCCCACCGCGTACTCGAGGATGAGGTCCCAGCCGATGATCCACGCCAGGAACTCCCCGAGCGTCACGTAGGCATAGGTGTAGGCGCTCCCGGCCACCGGCACCATGGACGCCATCTCCGCGTAGCAGAGCGCGGCGAATCCGCAGGCCAGCGCCACCAGGACGTAGGAGACGACCAGCGCGGGGCCGGCGGCGACGTGGCCCGCACCGCCGGCAGCGGCGGTCCCGGGTGAGCTGAAGATGCCCGCCCCGATGACCGCTCCGATTCCCAGGGCAGTGAGCGCGAGCACGCCCAGCGAGCGCTTCAGGCGGTGCTCGGATTGGTCGGCGTCGGCCTGGCAGGCCTCGACGGCCTTCCGGCGGAACAGGGACGTCGGCATGTGGACCCCTGGGTCCTAGCACGGGCCGCCGGCCGGACAACGCATGCCCTGACCGGGGTCGACCTGCGGAGCGGGCCCCGCTAATCAGCCAGGTCCATGACCGACATCCCCGCCCCCCCGGACGAGGCCCGCATCGAGGCCGCGGTCCGCGCCGCGCTCGATGCCATCGGAGCGCGCTACGAGGTGATGCCCTGCGATCCGGCGTTCGCCGACACAGCCGAGTTCTGCGCCCGCTACGGCATCGACCCTCAGGACTCGGCCAACGCCATCCTGGTGGCAACTCGCCGCGAGCCGAAGGTCCACGCGCTGTGCCTGGTGCTGGCCACGACCCGCCTCGACGTGAACCACGCGGTGGCGGATCTCCTGGGGGTGAGGAAGCTGTCCTTCGCCTCGGCCGACGAGACCGCCCGGCTGACCGGCATGGTGCTGGGCGGCGTCACTCCCTTCGCCATCCCTGAGGGGCTGCTGCTCTACGTCGACGGCCGCGTGGTCGGGAGGCCGACGGTCGTCGTCGGCGGGGGGAGCCGGTCGACCAAGGTGCGCGTCGACCCCGAGGTCTTCCGGCGCCTGCCCGGGTGCCGGGTGGTGGACGGGCTGGCGATGGATCGCTGAGAGAGGCGCCGGCACGCAGCCGTCACGGCGGATCGCCGCGGGAGGGCTCGGGAGCAGCCGAGCCGACCTTGGGCAAGGTGAACCGGAAGGTCGCGCCCGGACCCGCGTTGGCCTCGGCCCAGAGCTCGCCTCCGTGGGATTGCACGATGGAACGGCTGATCGAGAGTCCCATGCCCATGCCCCCGGGCTTGGTCGTGTAGAAGGCATCGAACAGCCGGCCCCGGCTTTTCGGGTCCACCCCCACGCCGGAGTCCTTCACCGCGACCTGGACCTTCCCCGCACCGTTCTCCCCGGTTGCCACGAGGAGCTCCCGCGGGCGATCGCCGACCGAGCTCATCGCTTCCATCGCATTGTTCACCAGGTTCAGGAGCAGCTGCTGCACCTGGATCCGGTCGGCGATGACCAGCGGAAGGTCCTCCTGGAGCTGGGTGCGAAAGGCCACCCGGGCCCTCTGCAGCTCGCTCCGGGCGATGACCAGTACCTGCTCGATGGTCTCGTTGAGATCCAGGGGGCTCATCTCGGCCTCGGTCGTCTTGCGGGTCAGAGCCCGGATCCGTCCAATGACCTCGCCGGCCCGCACCGCATCGTCGACCACCCGCTGGACCGCGATCCGGGCCTCGGCGGGGTCCGGAGGATCGGCGGCCAGCCACCGGAGGCAGGCCTTCCCGTTGAGCAAGATGGCAGTGAGCGGCTGGTTCACCTCGTGAGCGATGGAGACGGAAAGCTCTCCGATCGTCATCAGCCGCGCGGCGTGCGCCAGCGCGGCCTCGGTGGCCCTGAGCGCCTCCTCCGCCCTCCTCCGCTCGACCTCGGCGCAGCGGGTCTCGGTGATGTCGGTCACCGCGCCGATGACCTGGAGCTGATTCTCCGTCGGACGTCCCACCACCCGGACGTGCTTGATCGAGCCGTCGGGCATGACGATGCGGTGCTCGAGCTCCAGACCGGTCTTCCGGGAGGCGGCCTCGTCCATGAATCGCCGGACGGCGAGCCGGTCCTCGGGATGGGTCAGCTCCAGGATCAGCTCCGGGGTCGGCGTCGTGCTGGGATCCAGCTCGAAGATCCGGAAGGTCTCCGCGGACCAGAGGATCCGTCCGGACGTCAGGTCCACTCCGAAGCTGCCGGTAGAGCTGAGCCGCTGCGCCTCGATCAGGTACGACTCGCTGAGCCGGAGCGCCTTCTCGGCCTCGTCGCGGCGGGCACGCTCCTTCGCTTCGCGCAGCGCCCTGAGGACGGCGGGGACCAGCCGCGACATCCTGCTCTTGAAGACGTAGTCCGTGGCTCCCACCTTCAGCGATTCGAGCGCCACCTCCTCGTCCAGCGAATCGGAGACGAAGATGAAGGGCAGCTCGGGACGCAGCTCGTGCGCGAGCCTCAGGGCCTCGAACCCGTCGAAGGATGGGAGGAGGTAGTCGGCGAGGATGAGGTCGAACTCGCCCTTCTCGAGAAGAGCACCGTAGGCCGGTCGGGTATCGACCCGCTCCATCTCGAAGCGGAGCCCTCCTGCGTCGAGGAGCTCGCCCACGAGCACGGAGTCGGTGACGTTGTCCTCGAGGTGAATGATCCGCAGGGGGGAACCCATTCGGTTTCTGCTGCAGCGCCTCGAGCCCGTCGACCTTGGGAAGCTTTGGTCAGACCTTCTTGATCAGCTTCTGGGCCTTCTCCGGAGTCGGCTTCTTGTCCTTCTGGTCGGGATGCTCCTCGTCGATGTGGCGGTGAATGTCGTCGAGCAGCTGGATGTCGCTCTCGCTGACGAAGGTCGCCGGGCAGTTCACCCCGGTGTCACGACAGGAAATGATGAAGGGCATCTGAGCCTCCTGGAAATCGGGTTTCGAGCCTCGGTGCTTGGACCCCCCTACCACACGAAGGTTTCACGGTGGACGCGCGGGCGTCCGTCGATCCAGACGCGCACCGCGTGGACATGACCCCGCTGCGGTCAGCCGCGGTGTGAATGCAACGACCACGGAGAGCGCCGGTTTCCAGGCCACGGATACCCCATCACGGTGAGGTGAGTACGTACAGGGCCCGCGGGTGCGCCGTGCCGGCGGGCTCGCTGGGGAGGAGCCAAGATATGTGCTGCCCGCACGGACTTGATCCGCATAGCCGTAGCACGGACCGGATGGCGTGTTTCTCGCCGTCTCGCTGTCCGGATCAGTTAGCCACGACCTGCGCCGAGGCGATGACCGCAGTCGCTGCGCCGGCCGCTGCGCCGGAGATGGTCAGTTCGTGTACGCCCGTCGGCGGGCTTCCCAGGTCCTGCGTCGCGACTGCGAGTGAGCTGCCCGGCACCACCGAGCCGAGGACAATGCCGTCCAAGGCGACGGTGAGGGACTGCTGATCGGAGATGCCGCCGACCGTCCGAACGGCCGTGTTCAGCCGGAGCTGGTACGGCTTGCCACCGGGGAAGACCAAGAGCTGCGTGATCGAGCCCGTCCCGCTGATGAAGGCGACTTGCTGGCCGGCGGCGAGTGCCAGGGGCCCGACGAAGGCGCTACCACTTCGGGCAACGCCGGCCGTGTCCGCGAACGACCAGGATGGCACTTCGGGCGCGACTACCTCGGTCAGCCCGCCCGTCAGTGCCGGTCGCCCGAACGTGCCGTTCAGGAGCCGGGGGTCGGCGGTGGCAGAGAGGACCGCCTTGATTGCAGGCTCGTCGTCGAATCCATAGAGCCATGAATTGCGGCCCGACGCCTTGGGATCAGTCTGGCTGTACCAGGGAGTATTGGCATGGTACCAGTCGATACCGGGTCGGCCGCCCCCGCCGCCCATGCCCGGCATCCGCAGGTGGCCGTTGGGGTCGGTTTTCGCGAGCCACGCGACGGCATACCAAAGCCAGTCCTGCCGGTAGGGCTGAGGCTGATTGACCCACCAGGCCCACTCGGCCCAACCCCATACGAACGGCCAGCCGATCGGTACGCCGGGGTTGGGGAGGGCGCCGGGATCGAGAGAGACCGAGTACGGGCTGTGCTCGCAGGTCCAGCCATTCGGTGAGATGCCGCCGACGCTCCTGCCAAAGATGTTGTCCTGCCATCGGGCCAGAGTGGCGTCCTGCGGAGAACTCGGGTTCTCCTTCGGCCGCAGGGGGGCGTACAGATAGTCGAGTGCGAGGTAGCCGTCCGCGCTCACGATCCCGTGCACTCCTGCTGGGGAGTCCCACTGGCCGACCCCATCCGCCGGATAGCTCTGGGCATTGACGAGGACGAAGCCGCGCCGGGCGTGCTCCGCCGCGTACCGGCGAATCCGCTGAATGACCTCCCAGAAACTGCGATAGCCGGGGATGTCGTTCCGGGTGACGGTGAACACCTCGCCCAGGTGCAGATCCTCGTAGCCGATCTCAATGTATCGCCGCGCCCAATAGAAGTACCACATGCGCGCTTCGAGCTGCGTGATGTCGATGGCGGGCGTGTCCGGGTTCCCGTCCGATGGGCGCTGGTCCGCGTAGGCCATCTTGGTCCATTCGAAGTTTCGCACCGTCACCGGCTGGTTGAACTCCTCGAAGACCCAAGCCGGAATGGCGATCTGATCGACCAGTGGGCTCGTCGTCTCGAAGATACCGGCACCGACGATGATGCCCGGGTCCTGGGTGTGCAGGTCCTCGGCCACCTGCGCGGCGGCCGTCATGGTCGGCTCGACGTTGTAGTAGCTGCGCCTAGCCCAGAAGAATCCGGCGGCCCATTGGACGTGCCTGGCGCCAATGCTGACGACCATGCGCAGATTGTCTGTGTGCTGTTGCAGGGCGTCCCCCACCAGTGGCTCGGTGTTCACCGCCCACGTGTCCATGACCAGGGAGTGGGAGAGGTAATCGTCGAGCGCTGCACGCGAGAGGGCAGACCCGGGCGGCGTCACGACCATGGACACGTCCAGGGGTAGGCCAGGCGAGAGCCCGCCGCCCGGAGTGGGGTTCAGCACCGTGACCGTCGCGCTAGTCGGGGCGGCACTTGCGCTGGCGGGCACGGCCGCCGTGAGCTGGCTCGCGTCCACGTACTGGGTCGGAAGCGCCGCTCCGTTCCACTGGACTACCGAGGTGGAGACGAAGTTGCCGCCAGTTATCCTGAGGGTGACAGCGCCTTCGCCGATGAGAATCGGCCGGGGCGAAAGCCTGGTCAGCGCCGGGACGGGATTGTCGATGCTGACCGTGGCGTCGCCCGACGTGCCGCCCCCGGGCGGGGGGTTCACCACAGCGACTCGCCCCGTACCCGCTGCAGTGAATGCGGCGGCCGGGACCAGCGCCGTCAGCCGGGTGGCGCTCTGGTACGAGGTGGTGAGCGCGGTTCCGTTCAACACCACGCTTGAGGCAGGAACGAAATTTCTTCCGTCGACAGTCAGGGTGAACGCGGCAGCCGCGGTCGCGGACGCCGGCGAAACCGAACTGATCGCCGGCACTGGATTCGGCTGCGGTCCGCTTTCGCGGCATCCGACCGCGAGCTGCCCCGCGACTACCGCTCCGACCAGCAGCGCCAGCCGCCTCCGCATGCGCCCCTCCACGCTCAAGGCAGCATAGCCTAATCGGCACGACGGATTCGGTTGGAGAAGCTAGGCGAAGCGGCTGGTGGGCGGCTTCTCCCGGACCTCCCTGGTAATTCGGGAAATCGAATTCCGGGTCTTCCTCACCGGAGTGCTGCGCAAGGAGTCGTTCGCGCAATCTGGCTGTAACACCACCCGAACCGGACGGATTCTCGTCGACGGGGGTAGTCTGTCAGTTGGGGGGCTCCTGTCAGTCTCGAAGCCACGTACTTCCTCTTCGACGTGGATGCCATCGCCGAGGCTTGAAGCCGGGGGGGCCTGAGCAGTGAACAACGCAACCGAGGAGGGACGTCTATGAAGAGAATTCTCAGGTCGGGCTGCCTTGCGATCCTGCTGGGATTGCTTCCGTCGATCGCCGTCGCCGGCGGTTTTCTCGGAGGCCCGCGGAAATACGTGTACCACCCGTTCGAGTTCCCGGGCGCAATCTCGACGGTGCCGTTTGGATTGAACGACCGCGGTGATGTCGTTGGGTTCTACCGAGATGCTTCGGGTGGTCGTCACGGATTCAAGTACGTCAACGGGACCTTCAACAGCATTGACATTTCTGGTCTCACAGGTGTCACGCCCCGCGGGATCAACAATCTGCGGGACATCGTCGGGAACTGGGCGGACGCTAACGGCAACGGACACGGGCTCATCCTTACTGCCAGCGGACAGTTGCAGACCCTGGATGCTCCTGGGGCCGTGGAAACGGCGTTTAGCTGCATCGACGATCGACGTCAGATCGTCGGAGTCACCATCGACCAGAACGGCATCGAGCACGGCGTGCGGTTCCAGAACGGGACCTTCACCCCCTTCGACATCCCCGAGTTGACGCTGGACGTTGGTTTCTTTCCGTGTGTGAACAACGCCGGAACGCTCATCGCCACTGGTGACGGCCGTGCCGTCATCTTGAGCAATGGCTTGCTGATGTTCCTCACCCTCACCTCCCTCGAAACATTCACCTCGCCGCAGGGGATTAGCAACCGCGGGGACATAGTCGGGACATTCGCGTTTACGACCAGCGACATACACGGATTCCTTTGGAGTGGAGGTGTCCTGACCGCCATCGAGTACCCGGGTGCACCAGTCACCCAGCCCCATGCGATCAACGTGTTCGGAACCATCGTCGGCGAGTTCCGGGGGGCCGATGGAGTCAGGCATGGTTTCATTGCAAGACCCGCCGACCCGTAGGCTATTTCCGCGTGGCGCTCGACGCGCCAGCCCCTTTACCAAACCACTTCCATCGACCGTTCAGTCGAACTCGCACTGGCTGCACACCCCCACCACGCGGCCATCCCGTATCCAGACGCCACAGAACAGCCGCCCATATGGGTCCCCAGCCTCCCTGTCCCCGTCACATTCGCCGCCGTAGGAATCGTGGCTCACCCACCGGAATTCGCAGGTTGTGGCTAACGGGAAGCATTGCAGCGAACCAGCGTCTGTCCTCTCGCAGCACCCGAGTTGCACCTGAAGTTCCGGATGGCAGGGGCCGAGTACCGACCCGGATGACGTGAAAGTGAGGTCCGTCACTGGCGTCCCCGGGGCAAGCGAATCGCAGTCCGGTTGATGACACGCGATACCCACGCTGGTCAGGGCCAGCACCAAAGGCAACGCGACTCTCGGCACGGCATGCCCTCCACAGCCGTGGGCTCGCTGATGCATCTTCACCTCGCCCGCCATGCCCTCGGCTCCTGACGAGCCAGCCCTTTTCCGGCCGCCGCAGGATGAGCTTCTGCCAGAGCGAGGTCCGGCCGCCCTGGTACGCCGCACCGGTGTACTTGGCGATCACTCCCTCGAAGCCCAGCTCCTTCGCGCTCTCGACCAGCGGCTCCGCCATGCCCTCGATGAACTGTACGGGCTTCAGCACCGCGTCTCCAGCATGCCAGCGGCCGTCGCTGCTCGCAGCGCAGCCAGAGCTTCTGCCGCACCAACGGGGGCGCCTGTTGGCCGTAGTGCGCCTTCGCGAGGGCGATCCACCCCAAGAGGTCGAGCGCGAGCAGCCTCGGCTTCCCGCCCTTCATCGCCGGAAGAACGGGCGCGGTCGGCAACGGCGGGAGGGTGCCGCTCAGCTCGGCGCGGACGAACCGCTCGATTGCCTGACGTCGGAGGTCCCCCTTTGCCAACGCTGCCGCCCGGCTTCCGCTCGACCTGCCCACCGCCTGCCCACGAAAAACGGCCCCGGAACCAGACCTTCCTGATTCCGGGGCCTTCAATGGTCGGGGCGACTGGATTTGAACCAGCGACCACCTGCACCCCAAGCAGGTGCGCTACCAGGCTGCGCTACGCCCCGGGAACTGCTCGACGATTCTGACTTCGGCACTGCAGGGGAAGCGGGATGTACCTGCCAGCCCCAGAGGGGTCAAGCCACTCAGTCGGACCCTGAGCCGCCGCCGCCCGACGCGGCCGCAGCTTCCGCCGAGAGGTTCAGCGCGCTCTTCAGCACCTGGCTCGGCCGGAAGGTCAGCACCCGGCGCGCAGAGATCTCGATCTCCTTGCCCGTCTGCGGATTCCGTCCCACCCGCGCGTTCTTCTGGCGCACCTGGAAGTTCCCGAAGCCGGAGATCTTGATCTTGTCCCCGCGCTCGAGCGTCTCCTTCACCGTGTCGAAGACGAGCTCGACGATCTCGGCGGACTCCTTCTTGGAGAAGCCCACCTTCTCGTAGACCCCTTCGATGATGTCGGCCTTCGTCATGCCCCGGAGTCTGCCTGCCTGCTCCGGAATGTGTCAACTCCTCGGACTTGCTGAGGGTTTTAGCGACCCCTCAGCTGCCCGCCCAGGCGCCTCTGGACCTCCTCCACGATCCGCCGGTGTGCCTCCTGGACCTCGTCGTCCCTGAGGGTGCGCTCCTCCGAGCGGTAGCTCAGGGCGAAGGCCAGGTTCTTCTGCCCCTCGGGCAAGGGTGCGCCCGTGTAGACGTCGAACAGCGCCGCATCCTCCACCAGCGGCTGACCCACCTCGCGGATGACCGCGCGCACCTCCGCGGCCTCCATCGCCACCGGCACCACCACCGCCAGGTCGCGGAGCACTGCCGGGTAGCGCGGGAGCGGCCGGAACTGCGGCGACAGCGTGGCCACCTTCTCCAGCGCGGCGAACTGGAGCTCGAAGGCGAACACCCCCCGCGGCAGCTCGAGGCGCTCGGCCACCAGCGGGTGCACCTCGCCGATCCACCCCAGCACCACCTCCCCCACCCGCGCCTCGGCCGTCGCCCGGGGATGGAACGGCGCCACTCTCCCCAGCCTGCAGGTCAGCTCGTCCGCGGACAGCGCCGAGAGGATGGCCTCCACTGCACCCTTCGCGTCGGCGAACTCGTTCCCCTTCCCCCAGAGGACCCCGCCCACGTGAAGTCGCTCCTCGGCGGCCGGCCGGAGGTCCTTCCCGCCGTGCGGATCCCGAAGGTAGGCGCGCCCGATCTCGTACAGCCGCAGCGACTCGGGCTGATGGCGGAGGTTGGAGGCCACGTTCGGTAGGAGTGAGGCCAGGAGCGTGGTCCGCATCACCGCCTGCTGCGGGGTGAGCGGGTTCTTGAGCGTCACCGCCCCCACCGGCGTTCCGAGCTTCTCCAGCGCCCGCGGGGTGACCCAGGGGAGAACTTCGGGATCGACGAAGCTGTAGTTCACCACCTCGTCGAAGCCGGCCCCCGAGAGCGCATCCTGGACCCGCCGCTCCACCTCGATCCACGCCGGCTCGGGCGTGAGCGACCCCGAGCTGGCCGGGAGCACCGAGGGGATGTGCTCGTAGCCGCGGACGCGGGCGACCTCCTCCACGAGGTCCTCGGGCCGCTCCACGTCGTTGCGCCAGCCGGGCACCCGCCAGCGGCCCTCGCTCTCGGCGACGAAGCCCAGCGACGAGAGGATGGCGCGGATCTCATCCTCCGGCACCGGCGCCCCGAGCAGCACCTCCACCTCGCCCGGGCCCAGGGCGACCGAGCGCGGCTCGGCGGGGCGCGGGTAGACGTCGATGCGCCCGCGGCGCACGCTCGCTCCGGACAGCTCGGCCATCAGCGCGGCGGCGTGGTCCAGGACCTCGGGCAGCACGCCGCGGTCCACCCCGCGTTCGAAGCGGTAGGAGGCCTCGCTGTGCAGCTGGTGGCGCCGGGCCATTCGCCGGATGGTGCCCGGGTCCCAGTTCGCGGCCTCGAGCAGCACCCGCGTCGTCTTGTCGCCGACCTCGGTGTCCGCTCCGCCCATGGTGCCGGCCAGCGACTGCGCGCCGCGCACGTCCTCGATGACCAGGTCGTCGGCCACCAGGGTGCGCTGCTTGCCGTCGAGCGTGGTGAGCGGCTCGCCCTCTCGCGCCCGGCGAACGCGCAGGAATCCGCCCTGGATGCGGTCCAGGTCGAAGGCGTGCATCGGCTGGCCGAGCTCGAGCATCACGTAGTTGGTGACGTCGACGACGTTGGAGATGCTCCGCACGCCGCATCGCTCCAGCCGCCGCCGCAGCCACGCCGGCGACGGGCCGATGCGCACGCCCTCGAGGACCCGGGCGGTGAACCGCGGGCACCCCACCGGGTCGGCGATCTCGATCCGGATCGCCTCGGACGCCTGGGCCCCAGACTCGGCCGGGACCCGGAGCTTGCGCCGGAGAGGAATCCGCAGCACCGCCGCCGCCTCGCGCCCCACCCCGAGGTGGCTGAGCGCGTCCCCGCGATTGGGGGTGACGTTCACCTCCAGCACCGTGTCCTCGAGCCCGAGGGCGGTGGCCAGCGGGGTTCCGGGGACGAGCTCCTTCGGGAGGATGAGGATCCCGCTCGCGTCGTCGGAGAGGCCCAGCTCCTTCCCCGAGCAGAGCATCCCGTGACTCTCCACGCCGCGGAGGCTGGCCCGCTGGATGGTCGGGCCGCCGGGAAGCGTCGTCCCCACCATCGCCAGCGGGACCAGGTCACCGAGCTGGAAGTTCTTCGCCCCGCAGACGATCTGCAGCCGCTCGCCGCCGGCCTCGACCTGGGTGACGGTCAGCTTCTCGGCGCCCGGATGCGGCGCGGACGCGGCGATGCGGGCCACCACCACGCCGCGCAGCGCCTCGGCGGGCCGGTCCATCCCCTCCACCTCGAGGCCCGCCCGGGTCAGACGGCGGGCGAGCTCCTCGGGAGCCGGCAGGGGTGAGACGAACTCGGACAGCCACTCGATGGAGACCTTCATGGCTAGAACTGCTCCAGCAGTCGGACGTCGTTCTCGAACAGGCTGCGCAGGTCATCGAGGCCGTAGCGCAGCATCGCCACCCGCTCGATCCCCATCCCGAACGCGAAGCCGGTGACGCTCCCTTCGGGGTACCCCACCGCGGTGAAGACGTTCTGGTGCACCATCCCGCAGCCCAGGATCTCCAGCCACCCGGTCTGCTTGCACAGCCGGCAGCCCTTCCCCGCGCAGGCGCCGCAGCTCACATCCAGCTCGCCGGAGGGCTCGGTGAAGGGGAAGAAGGAGGGCCGGAACCGCGTCCGGCGGTCCGCACCGAAGTAGGCGTGGACGAACGCATCGAGCGTCCCCTTCAGCTCGGCCATGGTGACCTTCCGGTCCACCAGCAGCCCCTCGATCTGGTGGAACATCGGGGTGTGCGTCGCGTCCGAGTCGGCGCGGTACACCTTCCCCGGTACCACCACCCGGATGGGCGGCTTCTGGGTCAGCATCGTCCGGATCTGCCCCGGCGAGGTGTGGGTGCGGAGCACGATGGCGCCGGGGTCGTGCTGCAGATAGTCCCCGTGCACGTAGAACGTGTCCTGCATGTCCCGCGCGGGATGGTCCGACGGGAAATTCAGCGACTCGAAGTTGTAGAGGTCGAGCTCCACCTCCGGGCTCTGCACCACGTCGAAGCCGAGGCGCTGGAAGGTCCGGGTGATGTCCTCCAGCGTCCGCGACACCACGTGCCGCCGGCCCGGCCGGCGCATCCGCCCTGGCAGTGTCACGTCGATGGGCGGCCCCTGGAGCTCGGCCTCCAGCGCCGCGCGGGCGATGCGCGTTCCAGCCTGCTCGAGCAGCGTCTCGACCTCCGCCTTCACCCGGTTGGCGATCTCCCCCACCCTTCGCCGCTCGTCGGGGGCGAGCTTGCCCATTCCACCGAGGATCGCCGATAACTCACCCTTCTTTCCGAGGTAGCGAACGCGCAGCGCCTCGAGGCCGGAGGCGTCCTGTGCGCCGGCGATCTCCTCCCGCGCCTTGCTTGCCAGCGATTCCAGTCGGTCCTGCATTGCGTCCTCCCGAAACGAAAAAGGGCCGCCCCTGGGGGCAGCCCTCGTGTCGGCTCGCCGGGGCTCTTGAAGCCCCCCCGGCAGGGGTCCGATGTCAGGCCGCCGCGATCTTCGCGATGGCCGCAAAACCCTGCGGATCGGCGACGGCGATGTCGGCCAGCACCTTGCGGTCCAGCCCCACCTGCGCCTTGGCCAGCCCGGCGACGAGCCGGCTGTAGCTGATGCCCGAGAGACGGGCGGCGGCGTTGATCCGGACGATCCACAGCGAGCGGAAATCCCGCTTCTTCCGGGCCCGGTCGCGGCTGGCGTAGTCCAGCGCGCGCTCGACGGCCTGATTCGCGCGCTTGTAGCAGTTCTTCCGCCGGCCCCTGTAGCCCTTGGCCAGCTTCAGAATGCGATTGCGGCGACGGCGCGCCTTGAAACCCTTCTTCACCCGCATGGTTCGTCCTCAGCTCGCCCCGTAGGGGAACATTTCCTTGATGACCTTCTTCGCGTCCATGTCGCGAAGGTGGCCGGTGCCGCGGTTGCGGCGATCGTTGTTGGCGGTCTTCGAGAAGGTGAAGTGGTGCTTCGCGTAGGCCTTGGCGTGCTTCACCTTGCCCGACTTCTTCACCTGGAACCGCTTCTTGGCCGCACTGCGCGTCTTCATCTTCGGCATCGCCTGACTCCTCAAATCCGTCCAGGCCCCGCGGGGGCCTTCGTCGCTGGAGCGGCGGCGGGGGTGGGGGCCGGCTCCTGCTCCTGCTTCTTCTCCGCCTCCTGCTGGGCGGCCCGCTGCCTCGCCAGATCCCGGGCGCGCTGGGCGACCTTGGGGTTCGGGGCGAGAATCATGAACATCTGCCGGCCTTCCATGCGGGGGACCTGCTCCACCACCCCGACTTCCTTCACGTCCTTGATGACGTCCTCGAGCAGCGCCTGGCCGAGCTCCTTGTGGGTGATCTCCCGGCCCCGGAACATGATGGTGATGCGCGCCTTGTTCCCCTCCTCGAGGAAGCGCTTCACGTTCCGGACCTTGAACTCGTAGTCGTGCTCCTCGGTCTTCGGTCGCATCTTCACCTCCTTGAGGTGAACCACGACCTGCTTCTTCTTTGCCTCCGATGCCCGCTTCTTCTCCTCGTACTTGAAGCGGCCGTAATCCATGATCTTGCAGACCGGAGGCTTGGCCATCGGGTTGACCTCGACGAGGTCCATCCCGAATTGATTGGCCTGCTCCAGTGCCGCTTCGATCGTCAGGACACCCAGCTGCTCGCCAGCAGGCCCGACCACGCGCACTTCACGGGCGCGGATCCGCCGGTTCGTTCTCTGGTCGCGAGCGATGTGAGTCGACCTCCAGCTGGGGGAAGCCCGCCCATGTAGGCGCAGGGGTCCAAAAGGCGGGGCAAGATACTTGCCTGACGCCCAGAGTCAAGCCAGCCCACCAGTCCTCCGGAGGGCCCTCTCCCCATAGCGCGGAAAGGCGCACACTGCACTGCCAATGGGTGCCTTGCTGCCCCTGCTCCTCGCCGGGTGGACGGTGTCCGCGGCTCCCCCCGCCGGAGGGGACACCTCGGTGGGGCTGCTCCTCCACGACACCTGCGCCGGCTCCAGGGCGCCGGTCTGCAGCCGGCTGGGGCGGATGTTCATCCCGGGCTTCGCCACCCGGAGCGAGCAGAAGGCGCTCCGGGCCTCGAAGGCCTACTGCGAGCTGCTGGGGACCCCCTGGGAGTGCCTCGATGCCCGGGAGCGGGTGCTCCGCCAGCGCCCGCCGGACCTCGCGGCCGCGGCCACCTTCGCCGCCGGGGCGTGCAAGGTGGGCTCGCCCCGGGCCTGCGTGATCTGGGCGGAGACGGTGGGCTGCGGGCGGGGCGTCCCGGCCGACGTGAAGAAGGGCCTCGGCGTCCTCCAGCGGCAGTGCGAGGAGGGGCCGCAGGCCTGTCTCGAGCTCGCCATCTGGCTCGACTTTCCCGGCGCGCGCGGGGCCCTGGACGGCTCGCCGGCGCGCGCGAACGCGACCTACGTGGCAGCCGAGATCGCGCTGACCAACGGCCTGGTCGACCGCGCGGCCGACCTCCTGACGCTGCTTCCGAAATCCACCTCGCCCTGGCCGGAGCGCCGGGCGTTCCTGACGGCGATGATCGCCCTGGGACGCAAGGACGACGCCGGGTTCCGTCAGGGCGTCGCGCAGCTCAGGAAGCTCAAGCCCGACGAGCGGGTGACCCGCATCCTCGGCCGGATCGCCGCGGGAGATCAGGGAGCCGGATGGATGCCGGCGCTCATCTCCGCCTGGACCGAGGAGCGAAAACCGGAGCTGAAGAGCGACCCGTTCCTCCTCCCCTCCTTCGAGCCCCAGTCGACCTGTCTCCCCGACGAGCGGGAGCCCCGGTCCGCCGAGCCGCCCGGATCCGTCTCCGGCCTCGTCACCCGGCTGGCGCACCGGTTCCACGGCCGCCCGCGTGTTCCGCCGTCCGAGGCGTTGCTGGAGTCGGCACGGGTGAACGCGGAGGGGCCCGACGAGGGGGTGCGGCTGATCGCGCTCTCCCTCCTGGTCGAGCCGTTCCTCACGCCGGAGCAGCGCGAGGGTTCCCGCCGCCCGGCCGCGGCGGCGCTGGGCAGGATGGCCGAGGCGCACCCTCGCGAGGCGTTCTTCCAGCTCGCGGCGCTGGCCGGTCCCGACGCGGAGACGGCGCCGGTCGCCGTGGCGGCGCTCGGGAAGCTGGAGACCCTGGCGAAGGCGGGAACGCTGCGGTTTCCGGGCAGGCTCCTTCACGACACGCTGGAGCGCTACCTCGCCCCGGACGACTTCCGGGACCTCGGTCTCAGCACCGCGGTGGAGGTGGTGCAGGCCATCGATCTCGAGCGGTACCTGGAGCGGGTGCTGAACGAGGCCGGCGAGGGCGAGCGGCGGGTTGCGGTGGTGCGGACGCTGGCCTGGCAGATGTCGCGGAGCGGGTGGCTGGTGCACCTCTTCACCGGCGCACGGCTGCTGGCGGCGGTGGCTGAGCGCACGGGAAGCGACGCAGACAAGTCGGCGGCGGCGTCGACGCTGGCACGCGGGCAGCGGCTGTGGAGCAGCTGGACGGTGTTCCCGCGCCTGGGCCGGTGGCCGGCGTCCGGGCTGGCGGACGAGCTCCGTGCGCGCGGATTCGAGGACGAGGTGGGAGTGCTGGAGCGCTACGCCGCGATGGGAGCGGAGTGAGGTACAGCGGAGACCGACTGGGTTGGTCGGAGGATCGCGCCGCCATCGCGGCCGAGGCCTAGGAGCGAGGAGGGCGCGGGCCCCGTGGCCCGTAACCGACGAGCGACGACGGGATCGGGCGAGAGGGCAAGCGAGGACCGAGCGACCCAGCCGGTTTCCGCTGTTAGGGAACCGCGGCTTCCTTCGAGAGCAGCTCGAGGAACGCATCGAGCGGCATGCCCTTGAGGTCCTCGCCGCCGTAGCGACGCGGCGCCACGGCTCGCTGCTCGACCTCCCGGTCGCCGATCACCAGCGTGAAGGGAATCTTGTGGAGCTGCGCCTCGCGGATCTTCGCGTTCATCGTCATCCCACGCTCGTCCAGCTCAGCGCGGAAGCCGCGGGACCGGAGCAGGTCGAGCACCTCGTGGGCGTAGGGCAGCTGCCGGTCGGCCACGGTCACGATCTGGACCTGGACCGGCGCGAGCCAGGCCGGGAAGGCGCCGGCGTAGTGCTCGATCAGGATGGCGATGAAGCGCTCGAAGCTGCCGTAGATGGCTCGGTGGAGGACGACCGGCCGGTGCTCGGCGTTGTCCTCTCCGATGTAGGTGAGGTTGAAGCGCTCAGGCGCGTTGTAGTCCGCCTGGATGGTGCCCAGCTGCCAGGTGCGGCCGATGCTGTCCTTCACGTGGAAGTCGAGCTTCGGCCCGTAGAAGGCGCCGTCACCGGGGTTCTGCTCGTAGGCGATGCCCATCGACTTCAGGGCGGACTCCAGCGCTGCCTCGGCACGGTCCCAGAGCGCGTCGTCTCCGATCCGCTGCGGCGGCCGGGTGCCGAACTTCGCGACGTAGGTCAGCCCGAACGCGGCGTAGACCTTGTCCAGCAGCTGGATGAAGCGCTTCACCTCGTCCGCCAGCTGGGACTCGGTGCAGTAGATGTGCGCGTCGTCCTGCGCGAACTGCCGTACCCGCGTCAGGCCGCTGAGGCTGCCCGAGGCCTCGTTCCGGTGCAGCACGTCCTGGGTCGAGTACCGCAGCGGGAGCTCGCGGTAGCTGTGCTTCCGGGACGCGAAGTACAGGTGATGCGAGGGGCAGTTCATCGGCTTCAGGCTGATGTCGTGCTCGCCGGTCTCGCTGTCCAGCACCAGGAACATGTTCTCCTTGTACTTGCCCCAGTGGCCGCTCTTCTCCCAGAGCGCCTTGTTGTAGAGCAGCGGGGTCTTGATCTCCTGGTAGCCGTTCTCCCGGGTCCAGCGGCGTATCCGGTCGGCCAGCACCTGGTAGAGCACGGTGCCCTTCGGGCTCCAGAACGCGGCGCCCGGCGCCTCGGGGAAGAACTCGAACAGGTCCAGCTCCCGGCCGAGCTTCCGGTGGTCGCGCTTCTTCGCCTCCTCCTGCTGCTTCAGCCAGGCATCGAGATCCTTCCTGTCGAAGAACGCGGTGCCGTAGATGCGCTGGAGCATCGGATTGCGGTGATCGCCGCGCCAGTACGCGCCGCTGGTGCTCAGCAGCTTGATGGCGCCGATCTTCCCGGTCGACGGCCCGTGGGGGCCGAGGCAGAAGTCCACCCAGTCGCCGTGCCGGTAGAGCGTCAGCGTCTTCGCGCCCTTGGCGACGATGTCCTGGATGATCTCCACCTTGAACTTCTCGCCCTTGGACTCGAAGAGCTTGATCGCGTCGCCGACCGAGACCTCCTCCCGGACGAAGGGGACGTTCTGGGCGATCTCCTTGTTCGCCTCGGCCTCGATCTGCTCCAGCTCCTCGGGGGTGAAGGGCTTGTCGCGGAAGAAGTCGTAGTAGAAGCCGCCCTCGATCGCCGGGCCGATGGTCACCTGCGTGCCGGGGAAGAGCTTCTGCACGGCACTCGCCATCACGTGTGCCGCGTCGTGACGGATGGTCTCCAGAGCCTCCGGGGTCTTCGAGGTGAGGACCTCCAGCTTTCCGCTCTCGGTCAGCGGCCGGGCGAGGTCGACCTCGTTGCCATTGAACCGGGCGAGGACCGCCGCCTTGGCCAGGCCGGGACCGATGGACTCCTTGACGAAGTCGCCGACGCGGATGCCGGCCGGCGCGGCCTTGGTGCTGCCGTCCGGGAGGGTGATCTGGATGGAGTCGGCCATGGGAGGTGGGATACCTACGAAAAACCGGAGGCTGGCGCCACCCGGAGGGTCCGTCAGGCCTTCCAGGTGAAGCTGAAGGCGAAGAAGAGGATCCAGGTGCTCGCGTAGCTGCCCGCGACGTGCCCGGCGAGCGGCCCTCGATTCACGTCGACCGCCGGGCTCCCGCCCCAGAGGAGCTCGGTGGCCATGCCGAGCTCCCAGTGGGAGTCGATCGCCACCTGGGCGCCAACGCCCATGCGGAGCTGACTGGCGAGCGAGAGCGAGAGGCTCCGGTTCGCGTCGTCGGTCATCGACGAGTCGTAGGCGAGCCCGAAGTCGAGCCTCCACTGCTCAGACAGCTGAACCTCGGCCCCGAGCCCGAGGTGCCAGGTGTCCTGGTAGTTGATCTGGGTGGTCAGCCCGCGAGGCTGGCTGGTGGTGATCCCGATCTCGACGGCTCCGAAGGCGGCCCAGTTCTGCCAGCCCACGTCGCCGAGGAGCGTCCAGCGCTCTCCGAGCGCCTGGGAGAAGCCGAACATCGCGGACTGCGGCACCTTCATGCCCAGGTCGAGCGTGGCCGTGTCCAGACCCGTCACGGCGAGAGCAGCGCTGAGCCCCGGGCCGAGACCCTGGAAGGTCGGCGTGGAGGAGAAGTTCAGCTTCACCGGCGACGTGTAGGTGAATCCCAGCCGGGTGGCCGGAGACAGCGCGTAGAGGACGCCGACGTTCCCGCCAGCTCCCCAGGTGTTCGAGGAAACCTCCATCGTTCCGTCGGTCGCGCGCGGCAGGACGTTCTGGATGGCGACCACCTGCTTCAGATGGCCGGACATCAGATTCAGCGCAGCCCCGACCGACACGGCGTCGGTGATCCGCCAGGCGACTCCGGGGAGAATCGAGATTCCGAGGAGCGTCGTCTTGGTCGTGTAGTAGCGGCCCAGCCACGCTGGATCCCAGGACTGGGGCGCGCCGAAGTTGCTGGTCACCCCGAGCCCGAGGCGGACGTCCTTCGCGGGCGCGAAGCTGGCGAAGACGCCGCCGCTCGGGAGCAGACCGAGCGCGTTGCCGCCGTCACTCGTGCCGAGCGCTGGATCGGTCCGCGAGTCGGGTGCGAACTGGAGATGGCCGTAGACCAGCGCCGCTCCGACCTGGACCTGAGTCCCCTGGAGGCTGGTCATCCCTGCCGGGTTGGTGAGGAGGGTGGAGGGGCTGCCGGCCCGGGCCGCGTACCCGGCGGACGCGAGGCCGATCTCCGGCGTCCCGACCTCGTAGAGAAGGAAGCCGGCGGCGGATGTGGTCGCGGGAAGGAGGGCGGCGCCCGCGAGCGACAGCGCGACAATGACGCGTCTCTCTCGTCGGCCGAGCATCTCCGCCGTCCAGGCTCTCAGGGACGCCCGGGCACCACCATCCGACCAAGGTCCTACGGACGATCGCGGCCGCTCATGGGGATCCTCGAGGCGAGTCGGCCCTACTTCCCGACGGCGGCGTTGAATTGCTCCTTCGAGATCTCCTGGACGGAATGGACCGGGATCGTCACGACCTCCTGCGTCTTCGCATCCGTCAACTTGACGTAGCCGGTGTCCAGCTTCTCCAGCTGGCTCGTGTAATAGATCCGTCCTCCCGAGAGGTCCCTGACCTCGTAGTAGTGGCTCCCACGGAGCGACCCGCAAGCGACGAGGAGCAGAGTTCCAACGAAGAACGCCAGACGCGCCATGACGCCTCCTCCTCTCCTGCCTGTACATGGCGGAGGGTCTTTGCGCCTATGCGCCCAAGGACTCATGCCGGCGGCGTACGGCGGTGCTGACTCGCAATGGAGTCTGCCGGCGCCCGGCATCGAGCGCTCGCCGCGGGGATCAGCACCTCGAACGCGCGGGCGATCCGCACGAAGTGCTTGTGGGCCCTAGTGGTTTCGAACCACTGACCCCTACCGTGTCAAGGTAGTGCTCTACCGCTGAGCTAAGGGCCCCGAAGAGGGACGGGAAATACCTGCCCGCCCCCCGGGGGTGTCAAGCGCGCTCGATCCGCGCCGCGTAGCAGCCCCGCCCCGCGTTGTGCACCTGGAGGTAGGCGGCGCGGGGCAGCCCGAGGAGTCGCTCGAACGTCGGTCCCGCCTCCCGGCCTTTCACCAGCACCCCGTCCAGCATCTGCCCGGCCTCGTCGAAGGCCCGGACCGAGAGCGTCCGGCGGGCCAGTACCTCCGGCACCTCGTTCACTCCCGGATGCGCTTCCACCGCTCCGTCCTCGACGAAGATCGCGTGCTGCGAGCGGTACGGCGTGTTTGCCGGCTGGTGCTCGAAGTTCAGCAGCAGCATCCGCGCCCCCACCGGCGCGTCCCGGAGCGAGACCCGGCAGGGGAACGAATCTGGCTCGTCCACGATGTGCACCTCGACGCCCTTCTCCGCCAGCTCCTTCTCCGACAGCCCGTACAGCGATTCAAACAGCGACGACGGTAGACCCACCACCCGGAATGCCACGACGGACCTCCTGATCCAGTTGAGGCCCAAAGAGTGCTCCCGGGCCGCGTTGCTCGCGTTCCGGTTCCTGCGCTGGAAAGCACGGTCCTCAGCCAGCGAGCTGGAGGGCCCGGTGCACGACGGTGTCGAACATCGCCGGCGTCAGCCGGCCGGTCTGGGTGTTCTGCTGGCTCACGTGGTAGGCGCCGACCAGCCACGGTGCCCCGGGGAGAGACAGCTCCGCCCCGTGCGAGAATCTCGGCGCCGGCCTGGGGACGTCGACGCCCCGGGTCCGGAAGACGCGCAACACCGACGTCCAGGCAATCGCCCCGAGCGCCAGCACCACCCGCGGCCCGACCAGCTCCAGCTCCCGGGACAGCCAGGGCGAGCAGTTGACCAGCTCGTCCGGCCGCGGCGCGTTCCCCGGCGGCGCGCATCGAGCCGAGAGCGTCACCCAGACTCGCCGGAGCACGAGGCCGTCGTCCCGCGAGACGCTCGTCGCCTGGTTCGCCAGCCCCGCCCGGTGCAGCGCTGCGTAGAGGAAGTCTCCCGACCGGTCGCCGGTGAAGACGCGCCCGGTTCGATTCCCGCCGTGTGCCGCCGGCGCCAGTCCCACGATCGCCACCGTCGCTCGCGGATCTCCCCACCCCGGCACCGGCCGCGCCCAGTATGTCCAGTCGCGGAAGGCCCGGCGCTTGATTCGCCCGACCTCCTCCCGCCAGCGCACCAGCCGCGGACAGGCCACGCAGGACGGGATGCGCTGCTCCAGCTCCTCCAGGGTGCCGAGGCGAGGCGCGACCGCCGCCGGATCGGTCGTCGAGCGAGCGGGGCGACGACCGCGGGTCGGGGCGCTCATTCGAGTCTGTCGGGGCCGAAGGAGCTCAGACGTGCCGACGCTATCCCAGGAAATTGTCGTGAATCAGGGGCTTGGCGGACGCTCGCTCCGACGTGGGGCGCCCTGTCAGCGGGCCGCGGCGATGAGTCCGAGGCCTCCGCGGCGTCCGAGACCCAAAGTCCCGAAGAGGGCCCAACAGGAAGGACACCATGTTCAAGACAGCGAAGGCGTTCAGCGGTTTCTCGGTGAACGACATCCCGAAGGCGCGGCAGTTCTACGGCGAGACGCTCGGGCTACAGGTGAACGAGGACGAAGGAATGCTCGCGATCCAGCTCGGCTCCGGGGCGAAGGTTCTGGCCTACCCCAAGCCGAACCACACGCCCGCGAGCTTCACCATCCTGAACTTCCCCGTCTCCGACGTCGAGCGGACGGTCCGGGCGCTGCGCGAGCGCGGCGTGCGCTTCGAGGTCTATCGCGAGGGCCCCTACAAGACGGACGAGCAGGGAATCCATCGCGGCGAGCCCGGACCGACGGTCGCCTGGTTCACCGACCCGGCAGGAAACATCCTCTCCGTCGTCGAGGGCGACGGGATGAGCTGAGAAGGTCCGACCCCACCTCATCGCTGCCCGGCGTCGGCTGCACGCGCAGTCGACGCCCCACCCTGCGGCGTCGCCGAGGCGAGCCGCTCCACCAGACGCCGCACCGCATCCGCCCGTCCCACGTCGTCCCCGACCTCCACTTCCACGTCCGCCGAGGGATGAAGCAGCAGCGCCCGCTGCACGTCGCCTGCGTCCACCGCGGCCGGCACCTGGATCCGGAGTGGCAGCCCGCAGATCCCGTCGGCCGGCATCGAGGCAAGCGGCACGCGGACCCGCACCCGCGTGCGCGACGGAATCGTTCCGCACTCCCCTCCACCGGGCCCCGCGTCGGTGATCACCAGACCGGGGAAGGCCCTGGCCCGGGTCCATTCCTCGCGGTCGGGCCACGCTCCCCTCGCCCAGCGCACGGCGATCGGCCGGAGCGTCCGGAGCCGCCTGGCCAGCGCATCCGTGAACCGACCCTCCACGTCGACGGCCAGCCGCCCGGGCGACCAGCGGCGCACTCGCGCCACGTCCAGCCCCCGCTCCTCGACCCACGGGCCGACACGCCCCACGAACGGCGCGAGCGCCGGAGCGCCCAGAGGAGGCCGCACCTGCACGAAGGCCGACCCCCCCAGCTGCAACGTCTCCGCGGTCGAGCGCCGCAAGCCGTTGCTTCGCGTCCGCAGCCAGATCACCACCTCGGGACGCGCGAGCGCGCGGAGTCGATCCGGATCCAGCTCCTCGGAGGCCTCCACGTGCACCCGCACACCAGGAAGCGCCCACTCCGCGGGCCCTGCAGCGAGCACCAGCGCCAGCAGGGCCCAGGTCACGGAGCCCGCCGGGCCGGCGCCACCCACAGGTATCCCCAGCGCAGGAAGTACTGCGCCGTGCTGATCGCCACGCACAGGCCCGTGAAGTACCCCGCCACCAGGAGCCAGGCGTGGAGAAGCGGCGAGTCGGAGAAGGTCTCGTCGAAGAGTCCGAGCACGATGAAGCAGGTCAACGCGAACGTCGCGTACTTGCCCACCCGCGAGGGCGCAGTCGGCAGCTCCAGTCCCTTTCGCCTGACCACCACCGCCCCGAGCGCGAGCGAGACGTCACGGAAGGCCACCAGGATCACCATCCACGCCGGAGCCTCGCCCTCGAGGAAGAGCATGATCAGGGCCGCGCCAGTCAGCAGCTTGTCCGCCAGCGGATCGAGGAACGCACCCAGCCGGGTCCGCTGATCGAGCAGGCGCGCCAGGAACCCGTCCAGCGAATCGGTCAGCGCCGCGACCAGGAACACCGCGAGCGCCCATCCAGGTCGCCCGCCCAGGTGAAGGAAGACGAAGACCGGCACCGCGAGCAGGCGCAGGTAGCTCAGGACGTTGGGAACGGTCCACGCGTCGGACGGCACGGGCAAGTCGGATGAGAGTCGATCCGCCGAGCACCCGCAACGCCTCCGGGGGCGCCGGCTACGGGTGCGTCTGCAGGAACCGGTCGATCGCGTCCTTCTGCTGGGTCGCCTTGCCGGTCTGGAACTGCGTGTCGGTGATGCGCACCTGCCGGCCGGCCTGCAGCTCGACGAAGCGCTTTTCCCACTCCTCGGCGGTGACCTCGGTGGGGCCCGGAACCTCGTGGCGTGGTCCAGGCGGAGGCTTGGCGGCAGGCTTCTTCACCTGCGCGTTCACCGCGACCCGCCCCTCGGCCACCCGCACCACCGTCTCTCGAATCTTCGGCGGGCGCGTTCCGGCGATCAGCGGCGTGGCGTCCACCCGGAAGATGGTGCCCCGGACACCGGCCACCGCTCGCGCAGCGCTCACCTCGAAGGTCGAGTCGCTCCCGGCGATGGCCTTCTTCACCTTCGCCCAGACGCCGCCCACCAGGAGCTTCAGTGACACCTTGCTCCGCTCCTGAGCCTCGAACTCCGCGCGCTCCACCACCAGCTCGCTGTCCGGCCCGAGCACCACCACGCTCTGGTCGGTGAGGGTCAGCTTGACGTTCCCCTCGTGCCCGGTGCGCAGGGTGTCGTCCAGCTCGATGTCCGCCCCCTGCTGCAGGGACTGCTCGTTGCCGGCCTTCGCCGTGCGGAAGGCGGGACCCTCCACGACGGTGACGGTGCCCACCGCGGCAAGCGCCGGCGAGACGGAGAGGAGAGCCAGGAGGAGCGCGGTGCGCATCACTTGCCGAGCTTGACCTCGAGCGCGTTGCCCGAGACGCCGGTCACCGAGACCTTCTTCTTCCCCAGCGCCTTGCCGTCGATCTGCTCGGCCAGCCGTTCCGCCGTCCCGAGGTAGGTCACCTCGAGCTTGCCGGTGCCCCCGGCGAGCTGGGGCGAGCCGACCTCGCGAACGCCTGCGCTCCAGACCGCGAGCTGCGTCCGGAACGACTGGAGGGTCGAGAAGTCGCCCGCGTTGTGGACCTCCACCACGATGCGGGCGCCGCTCTGCTCCGAGGCGCGCAGCGACTCGATGACCGCCTTCCGGACCTGGCCGGTGATCTCCCCCTCCTTCGCCTTGACCAGGTTGTAAGCGCTCTCGCCGCGCGAGTTGACGCTCATGTTGGACATCTCGCTCCGGAGCTTCCCCGACACCTTCGCCAGCTGTCCGCCGGCCGAGGTCTCGAAGACGCCGAAGTCGTACTCGCCGGTGAGCGGGAAGGCGGTGCGCGGCTGTCCGGGCTGCACCAGCACTCCGTCGGCCGGGACGTCGCGAAAGGCCACCGTCCCGTAGAGGATGTAGTCGGCCTTGCTCAGCGTGCCGATCTCCTTCGCCTCGGTCGCCCCCAGTGCCACCGCGGATGCGACCTTCACCTTTCCCGCCGCGAACGAGGGATCGATCATCGTCCACCCGTCGCGCTTGAAGGCGTCGGTGAGCACGGTGGAGGTCACTCCCGAGGTGCTGGTGACGCCCTTGTCGTCGATGGTCTGCTCCTGGAGGAGGATGACCAGCTTCCGGCCCTGCAGCCGCTTCACCAGCGCCTGCACCGCCTGGAGGTCTCGATCCAGCTCCGCGGTGCCCACCTGCGCGCGGATCTTCACCTTCACCACGCCCTTCTCGTTGCTCTGCGAGAGGACGTCGTAGCTCCGGACGTAGCCGGCGCTGTGCGAGTAGACCTGGTCGGAGACCAGCTGGCTGTTCACCGCCAGCGAATGCGAGCTCACCAGGACGCCGGCCACCTGCTCCACCGCGCTGCGCAGCGCCGCCTCCTTCGCCTCGCGCGTCGCCCGGTCCACGTTGCCGCCGACGATGGCCGCCTCGCCCTCGGCCTCCTTGGTGACCACCGCCGGAACCTTCTCCGCCGCCCACACCGGCGAGAGGGCCAGGGCCAGGAGCAGCACCGTGCCTCGACGTGCATTCCTCATGGGACGATCGCCACCCGACCCTCCAGGAGGGCCTTCGACGAGAGCTGCTCCAGGGCACGGGCCTCGGCGTCCGCGAGGACCAGGTCCGAGCCCTGGGCCTTCTGCGCCTTCACCAGCAGCGGCGTGCCTCCCAGGGCCGGCGCGTGCGTGGCCTGGTCCAGCGTCTTGAAGTAGCGCGCCGGGACCGCGTCCTTCCGGGCCTCGGCCCCCATGGCCCCGGCGGAGTAGAGAACCTTCCCCGTGCCGTCGACCAGCCGCGGGGCCAGCACCGGCTGCACCCCGAGCCCGCGCGCATCGACCAGCAGGCCGCTGTAGCGACCCTCGGTGCCCTTCGCCGCCACCAGCTCGGCGGGAGCGGCGGAGCCATCGAGCACCGCCTGGGCGATTCCGGAGAGAGGAACCTCCACGTCCATCTCCACGCCCTGGTCGCTGTAGTAGCGCTTCTTGACCACCTTGAAGCCCTTCACCACGCCCTCGACCCGGCCCTTCACCTCGTCCTTCGCCATGGCCTCGCCCACCGTCTTGTCGGACGAGATGTGGATGCCCTTCGCCTGCGAGATGAGGTTGCGGAAGGCGTCGAGCTGAGCGGCCTTCTCGGCGCCGAGCCGCGCCTGGGCAGGGCTGAGCGAGCGCATGTCGGGAGCGCCCGACCCGGTGGCCTTGATGACCTGGCCTTGCCAGTCGACGGCCCCCTCGCGCTTGGCAGGGTCGGTCTTGGGGGGATCGCTCTTCGCTGGCTCGGCCGCGAGGAGCGACAGCGTCAGGATGACGGGATGCAACAGCATCGTGGCGGAGCACCTCCACCTGCCCCCCGGGGCATCCGCAGACGCCCGCCAGTCGCGGGAGAGGTTCCGAAATCAGACGTGACCGGTCCCGAACGTGTCAAGGATGGCGGACGCGACCTGGCCTCCGCGGCTGGGGCAGACCTACCCCGGACGTGTGCACGCCCGGGCACAGCCAGCTTCACGAGCTGTAGGGCCTGGTGCCTGGACTGGGCGAGACGGCGCACACGGGGAACGAGCGGCGGAGGCGTGCCTCGTGGCGGTGAGCCTGGACGCGCCGCGCGCCTGCGCGGCTCGACGAGCCGAAAGGCCGAGCCTGCGTGTCGCAGCGCGAGGTTCGGCCATCGGAGCGAGCAGCAGACCCCGGTCGCGGGACTCCTAGTCCACCTCTGCGGCGTCGACCGCGTCTTCCACGAAGCGGCGGATGAGCTGCCGGTGCCGCTCGGTGAGGAGCGTGAAGCGGACGCCGTCTGCCTGCGCGTTCTCCGCCTCGATCCACTCGCGGACCACCTCGCCCTCGGCGTAGATGACCTCGGCCGAGCCGGGGAGCTGGAACTGCAGTCCCACCCGTTTTCCGGCGTGCTCGGGCTCGAGCAGCCGCGCCAGACGGACCCCGCCCGGGCTGATGTCGCGCGCGCGCGCGGTATAGGGGACGCCGCCGACGTACTTGTTGAGCAGGATGTCGATCTGCGCCCGCCCCGTCCTGCGTTGCTCGGCCATCGGAGAGGTGACCTCCCTGAAGGGGTCCGGGAAGCATGCCTCCCGGGAATGACAGGCCGCTGCCGACCTGTTCACTCGCCCCGAACGGTAGGTCACGGTGTCGATCTGTCCAGAAAACGCCCGGACTTCCTGGTAAGTCGCCCCCGCCAATCACGTAGGACGAAGGGAACGCACCACACATGCAACGACTGTCCTGGCTCCTCCTCGCGCTCGCCGTCCCGGCCCTCGCCGTCGCGGCCGACGGAGGCGTGACCGCCACCCCCAGCAAGCCGGACGCCGGCGTGGCCGCGCCCGAGAAGCCGGTCGGCTACCTCAAGACCGCGGAGGACAAGGAGCTCTACGCGCTCGGCTACAGCTTCGGGCGAAACCTCCAGGTCTTCGACCTCAGCCCTGCAGAGCTGGAGGTCGTCCGGAAGGCCATCTCCGAGGGCGCGACGGACAAGAAGCCGCTGATCCCGCTCGAGACCTACGGCCCGAAGATCCAGGAGCTCGCCGCCGCTCGCCACACCCGCGCAGCGCAGAAGAAGGAGGCGCGTGACAAGCCTTACCTGGACGCCGCCGCCAAGCAGAAGGGCGCGCAGGTCCTGACCTCGGGCGTCATCTACATCCCGGAGAAGGAGGGCACCGGTCCGGCTCCCAAGTCCTCCGACGAGGTGACCGTCAACTACGTGGGCAAGCTGACCAACGGCACCGAGTTCGACTCCAGTTACAAGCGCAACCAGCCGCTCAAGTTCCAGCTGGACAAGGTCATCCCCTGCTGGACCGAGGGCGTGCAGAAGATGAAGGTGGGCGGCAAGGCTCGGCTCGTCTGTCCGGCCAAGGCCGGCTACGGCGAGAACGGTCAGCCCCGCGCCGGCATCCCCGGTGGCTCGGTGCTCGACTTCAACGTCGAGCTGCTCGACGCCAAGGCGCCGCCCCCGCCGCCGGTGCCCACCCCGGGCAGCACTCCCGGATTCACCCCGCCTCCCGCGGGAAAGTGACCCGGGCGCGCCCCGCGGCGAGGTCTGCTCCGGCGCGGCGTGCGTCCGTGGCGGGCCGGTCCGCGCGCGGGCGGGACGTGCCGGACGTCTCGGCGCTCCGCGCGGCCCTCCGCCGCTGGAGCCGGGAGTGCGTCCGCCCGGCGCACCTCCGCTTCCGGCATCCCTGGCTCGCGCCGATGCCGCTCTCGGCCGCGGCGGCACGGGTCCTCGCCGGCAAGGCGGCCGCCGGGCAGCGGGCCTCGGCCTCGGGAGACGGCTTCACCTCGGGCGACTACTCGCTCGGCCTCTTCCACCACGACGCGAGCGAGGCCTCCATCGCGCTGCTCGCCGACGAGGAGCTCCGTCCGGCGGCGGCGGGCAGCCTGCTCTGCCTGCTCGACTGCGCAGACCCGGACGGGCGGGTTCACCGCGCCGAGCTCCCGCACAAGGCGCGCGAGGCCGAACCCTCCAAGCCGGTCATCGCCCAGTACGCGCTCCGCTGTGCACGCGCGCTGGGAGCCGACTGGGCCGACCGCCACCGGATCTACTCCCGGGTGGTCGCCTTCCAGCGCTGGCAGGAGCGCAACCTCGCCGGCCTCCACGGACTGTTCCTGACCTGGAGCTCGCTTCAGACCGGGTTCGACACCGACGTGCTCTCCGCCGGCTTCCCCGACCGGACCGTCGAGGGACCGGACACCAATGCCTTCATGGTCCTCGAGTACGAGGCGCTCGCGGACCTGGCCCGGATGGTCGGACGTGAGGGCGATTGCGACGGATGGCTCGAGTCCGCGGCCGCGCTCCGCCGACGCATCGAGGAGCTCCTCTGGCACGACGAGCTCGGCCACTACGTGGCCCTTCGCTGGTCCCACGGGGTGGCTGCTCCGGACGCGGAGATCGTCGGCACCCGTGACGTCGAGGGGCGCGTCGAGCCGTTCGTCAGCTGGACCGGCCTGCTCCCCCTGTACGCCGGAATCCCGTCCAAGGAGCGTGCGCGGAGGATGGTGGAGGTGCTGCTGCGGCCCGAGGGCTTCTGGGGGCCGTCGGGCGTCCGCACCTGCCCCGCGGACGACCCGTACTTCCAGCAATCACCGCGGGTGCTGCTCTACGACTTCAAGAAGGAGCGCCGGGGGCCGGTGTCCAACTGGAGCGGACCGGTCTGGGTCCTCTCCAGCTACTACCTGGCCGAGGGCCTCGCCCGGTACGGCTTCGGCGCCGAGGCACGCGAGCTGGCGGTGAAGACCGCGCGGCTGCTGGCGGACGACGTCGAGGCGACCGGGGCGTTGCACGAATGCTGGAACGACGCCGGCGTGGGCCTCTGGCCGCGCAGCGGGACGTTCGTCTCCTGGAACGTGCTCGGCCCGTGGATGCTGGACCGCCTCGGCTGAAACGCGCCGAGCCCGCCCCGGACGTGCGAAGGCCCGGGACCCCTGCGACGGAGTACCCGGGCCTGTCGTGAAGGTGCGTTCAGTGCGGCGTCAGATCAGATGGCGCGAACGTTCTGCGCCTGCAGACCCTTCGGCCCACGGGTGATGTCGAAGGTCACCTTCTGCCCCTCGGCGAGGGTGCGGAAGCCATCGGCCTGGATGGCGGTGTGGTGGCAGAACACATCCTCGCCACCCCCATCCTGGGTGATGAAACCAAAGCCCTTCGCATCGTTGAACCACTTCACGGTACCAGTTGCCATTTCGTTGCTTCCTTCATGAACGGCCAGGATCTCAGTCCCGAGCCAGCGACCCCGGCCGTCATGGCTCGGTGGTCGGCGCGCAACATAAGAGCTTCTTCCTCCACTGTCCACGCGCTTTTCCAGGAAGAACGGCGAAGACGCGATGACGCGGTGCCTCACCACCCACAGGTGCGGCCACGATTCTGCTCCCGGAGCCATCCTGCGAGCGGGGCGAAGTACTCGAGCATGGCGCCGGCGTCGATCCGACGCTCTCCGGTGAGGACTTCCAGGGCCTCGGGCCACGGCTTGCTCGCTCCGAGGGCGAGCATGGCCTGGAGCCGCCGACCGGCCTCGGTGCTCCCGGCGAAGCTACAGCCATGGAGCGGTCCGGTCTGGCCGGCCGCGGTGCAGAGCGCCCGGTAGAACTGGAACTGGAGCACGCGTGCCAAAAAGTACCGGGTGTACGGGACGTTGGCCGGCACGTGGTACTTGGCCCCGGGGTCGAAGTCGGCCTCCGTCCGCGGCACCGGCGGGACCACGCCCTGGGCCTTGGTCCGGAGCGCCCACCAGGAGGATTCGTAGCTCGCCGGGGTCGCCTTCCCGGCGAAGACCTGCCAGCGCCACAGGTCGATGCTCTTCGCGAAGGGCAGGAACGCCACCTTCTCCAGGGCGCTCTTCATCTGCGCGTTGATCAGCGCCTTCTGGTTCTCGGGCGGGACCCGGTCGAGGAGGCCCGCCTTCACGAGGTAACCCGGGGTGACCGACAGGGCGAGCGCGTCCCCCACCGCCTCGTGGAAGGCCTCGTTCGCGCCGGTCATGTAGAGGAACGGCTGCTTCACGTAGGCGTGCTGGTAGTAGTTGTGGCCGAGCTCGTGGTGGATCGTGATCAGGTCCTCCTCCACGGGCCGGATGCACATCTTGATGCGCAGGTCGTCCGAGTAGGTCACGTCCCACGCCGAGGCGTGGCACACCACGTCCCGGTCGCGCGGCTTGGTCAGCAGCGAGCGGGTCCAGAAGGTGGACGGCAGCGGATCGAGCCCGAGCCCGGTGAAGAAGCTCTCGCCCAGCCTCGCCATCCGGACCGCGCCCCATTTCCTCGTCTCGAGCTGGCGGGTGACGTCGAGGCTGGCCACCCCGGCGTACGGCTCGACGAGCGGATAGATGTTGGTCCACTCCTGGGCCCACATGTTCCCGAGGAGGTGCGCCGGGATGGGCTTGCCGTCCGGCACCAGGCCCTTGCCGTACTTCTTCTGCAGCGCCGCCCGGACGTAGCAGTGGAGGTCGGCGTAGAGCGGCTCGACCTGGGCCCAGATGCGGTCGGTCTCCCGCTCGAACTCCTCCGGAGTCATGTCGTACGCGCTCTTCCACAGCGCCCCGAGGTCGCCGAAGCCGTTGTCTCGCGCGCCCTCGTTGGCCAGCACCACGAAGCGCTCGTAGAGCGGCCGGATCTGCCGGCCCACCGCGTGCCATCCGGTCCAGGCGTCCAGGAGCGCCTTCGGGTCGCGGCTCCGGTCGAGGACCTTCTCCAGCGCCTCGAGGTCGCGGCACTTCCCCTTCCCGTCCGGGCCGCAGTCCTTGCCTGCCCCGTAAATGCCCTCCATCCGGGCGAGGATGGTGGTGAGCTCGGCGCGGTGGGCGGCATCCGCCGGAGCCAGCACGGTGTTGTTGACCCGCAGCAGCCGGATCATCCGGGCCGTGTCGGGGTCGAGCGCCACGCCGTCGAAGCGCTTCGCCTGCTGGAGCGCCTCGCGGGTGGCGGCGAGAAGGTCGTCGTTGGCCCAGGCAGAGCCGCGCTCGGTGTCCTCGGTGATGTAGGTCGACTTGATCCAGTCCGCGGTGGACTGCTTGACCGTGAGCCCGCGCAGGTCGTCGTTGACCTTCTTCACGAACGCCCGCGCCTCATCGGGCGTCGCGGGCGGGGCCGCCGCGGCCGCGAGCGAGTGGATCAGGGTGAGGAGGAGCAGGGAGCGCATGGGCGGGCGAACCTAGAGCCAGGTCGGCAGTGGAGCGAAACGGAAATCGGGGAGCGGCTCGGTCTCAGACGATCCGGCTGGCGTGGAAGTGCACGCATTGCCATCGTCCGGACCGTCGCACCCAGACGGTGCTCCGCCGCGTCCGAAACCCATGGCGTCCCGGAACCTAGATCGCCCGCCGACGCGGGTTCTCGTCTTCCTGAAGGGCGGCATCGGGGACGTGGTCTTCGCGCTGCCGCTGCTCGCCGATCTGCGCGGGGGTTTCCCGGGGGCCGAGCTGGTCGCGCTCAGTCACGACCAGGGTGCGGACGTGCTGCGGTACGCCCCGGCCGTCGACACGGTGCGGTCGACGGGTCCCATGTCCTCGCGGACCTCGGTGGGGGAGTGGCGGCGGGCGCTCGGCACCGAGAGGTTCGACCTGGCGGTCACTCCCGTCCGGTCGCTCCGCGCGGCGTGGCTGCTGCTCCGCTCCGGTGCACGCACCCGGGTGGGATTCGGCGGCGGCCCCGAGCAGCTGCTCCTCACCCATGCCGCGCCGGTGCGGCCCTTCGAGGTGGTGTTCTCGCGCCGCTTCGAGCGACTGGCCTCCGCGCTCGGGCTGTCCACCGGAGCCCCGGCGCGCCTGGTCGTGGACGCCCCCCGACGGGACGGGGCACGGCTTCGCCTCGCCGCTGCCGGCCGCGACTGGTCACGACCGCTGGTGGCGCTGCACGTCGGCGGCGGATGGCCCACCAAGCGCTGGCCGGTGGCCCACGCCCGAGCGCTGGTGGAGCGCCTGGCGGCGCGTGGCGGACAGGTACTTCTCGTGGGAGGCGAGGCGGATCGGGACCAGGCACGGGAGATCGCCGCGGCGGCGCCCGGCTCCGCGCTCGACCGTACCGGGGCGAGCGTGGCGGACACGGTGGCCGAGCTCTCGCTGGCGGCAGCGGCGGTCGGGCTGGACTCCGGGCTGTCCCACGCCGGCGTGGCGCTGGGCGTTCCCACGGTGCTTCTCTTCGGGCCGAACGATCCCGCGTCCGTGGAACCAGTGGCTCACGCCCGGCTGGTGACCCAGCCCCTTCCCTGCCGTCCCTGCAATCGCGCGGGGAAGGTGCGCTGCCCGGAGGGCCACCACCGCTGCATGCGGGACACCACGCCGGAGCAGGTGCTCACCGCCCTCGACGCGCTCAGGGCAACACCTTGACCCATCGCTTCCATGACCGGAGGGCGCCGTCGGTCAGGTTCAGGGCCCGCTGATCGACTCGATCGCCTGGAACCACTCCACGGCCATCCGTCCGTAGGCTCCCTGCGACGGATGGATCCCGTCGGGGAGGTTCTCCACCCCGCCGTCGACCGCATCGGTCATCCCCGCCACCCAGGTGATGTGGAAGCCCGCGTCGGCGTAACGGTCGACGATCGCCGCGACGCGCTGATTGAACGCGGTGACCTGGTCCGGCGGAACCGACGTCTTCCACGGGACCGGAGAGGCGACGACGCCGACGCCCGGCGAGATCGCGAAGATCTGCGCGAGGAGCCGGTCGTACATCGCCGACGTCTTGTCCGGATTCAGAGTGTCCGGAAAGTTGAGGTTGTTCGTGCCGGCGAGGAGAAGGATCAGGTCGGGCTCGTACGTCCGGAGCGCCGAGTCGACCACCGGGCCCTCGAGCTGGTTGCCGCCGTCGGCGGACTCGATCTGGTAGCCACCGTGCCCCTCGTGCCAGGGCCGGGGCATGGACGGCGGCGAGGCGATGCTCAGGCTCCCGACGTAGTCGAAGTCATAGCCGGCATCGAGGAGGTAGTTCTCCAGCGGCCAGCGGTAGCCGCCGAGCTCGGCCTGGTACCCCGCGGTGATCGAGTCGCCCAGGGGCATGATCCTCACCCCCGCGTCACGCCGGAACCAGCCGGCGGGTATCGACGCGTCGGCGCCACCACCGTCGCCACCGTGGCCGCCGTCGAGCTGCACTCCTCCGTCAGGAATGAACGTCGCGGATCCACTGCCGGCACAGCCTGCGACGACCGCGCAGACCAGGGCCGCCAGGACCCGCCCTCCCCCCCTTCCCTCACCCATGGACACGGCGCGGCAAGCTGCGGACGCGCCTGCTCGCACGCAAGCCCGGGACGTCGCCAGGCATGCCTGGAGCGTCCGATGGCCTATGCTCGGGCCGACAAGTGGACGTGGACCTCGATACCGCCCGCGCGGGGGTGGGTCCCGCGCCCTTGCTGGGCGACGGGTGGGAGCTTCGTCTGCACACCGGTCGCGGCGCGGGAACGGTTCTCGTCGTACCTCGAGGTGGCGCGATCCTCGGCAGCTCCCGCGACTGCGAGCTCGTCGTCTCCGACGACAGCGTCGCGCCACGCCACCTCCGGCTGTCCGAGGGCCGGGGCGGCCTGGAGTTCGTGCACCTCGGTGGCCGCTGGCCCACGCTGCTCGAAGGAGAGCCCTGCAGCGCCGGAACGCTTCCCGAGGGGAGCCAGCTCCAGGTCGGAGCGGTTCTCCTCTCCGTCGCTCGCCGCTCGATGACGGCGCCGCCCGGGGGGCCCGCAACGGAGGACGACGAGCCACCGCTCGTCCCGGGAACCGTGCTCGCCGAGCGGTACCGGATCCACGACCTCCTGGGCCGTGGCGGCATGGGGGCGGTGTACCGCGCCGAGCACCTCGCGCTCGGCAACACCATGGCGGTCAAGGTGCTCCGGGCCTCGCACGGCGCGCAGGCGGACATCGTCCGGCGCTTCCAGCGCGAGGCGGTCGCCGCGAGTCAGATCCGCCATCCGGGCATCGTCGAGGTCACCGACTTCGGCCGTACCCCGGACGGACGCTTCTATCTGGCGATGGAGCTGGTGGAGGGGGAGACGCTGGGGCGCCGCCTCGCGAGGCTGGGCCCACTCCCTCCGGCCGAGGCAATGGCGCTGGTGCGCGAGCTATCCCGCGCGCTCGGCGCGGCGCACGCCCGCGGCATCTACCACCGGGACATCAAGCCCGAGAACGTGCTCCTCGCGCACGACGGGAGCGCCAAGCTCGCCGACTTCGGCATCGCCCGCCTCGCGGAAGGGCCTCGCGACGCCCGCGAGACCGCCGCCGGGCTCATCTTCGGAACGCCGCACTACATGTCGCCCGAGCAGGCTGCCGGTCAGCGCCAGGACGGCCGCAGCGACGTCTACGCTCTGGGCGTCCTGCTCTTCGAGCTGCTCACCGGCGCCCCGCCCTATCTCGGAGCCAGCGCGACCCACGTGCTCGCCGCGCATCTCCTCTCGCCCGTCCCCCGGCTCCCGGCCCAGGGGCCCCACGGCCCCATCCCGCCGTCGCTGGCCCACCTCCTGGAACGGATGATGGCCAAGACCGCGGCGGAGCGGCCGGCCTCCATGGCCGAGGTCGAGGCCTCGCTCGATGCGGTGCTCGCCGGACACGAGCTCCCTCCTCCCGCGCAGCGGCTCGTGATCCGTCCCTGGATGCGCCCGGCGCTCGCGGTCCTCGGCGTCGCGGCGGTCGCGGTCGCGATCGCCGTCGGCACCCGGGAGGCGCGGGGGCCGACCGTGGAGCCGACCACCCGCAGCGTGGAAGCTGCGTCCGCGCCACCGCCTGCCCCGCCCCCACAGCCGGTGGCGACACCGGCGCCGCCGGAGACCACGCCTCCCCGGGCCGCTGCCCCTGCCCCGCCCCGGACCGTGCGCGCGACACCCGTGCCGGTGCCCGTGGACCTGCGCTCCACCCCCTCCGGTGCCCGGGTGACGCTCCACGGCCGCCTGCTCGGCCACACCCCGCTCTCGGTTCGCCTGCCTCCGGACCGCACCCTGCTCCTGGTCTTCGAGGCGAAGGGCCGACTGTCCATCGCCGAGCGCGTGCGGGCGCGCGAGGGTCTGGTGGTCACCGCGCACCTGCCCCCCGCGGCGGTCGCTCCGGGTCTCGACGACCTCAAGGCCTCGCCGTACTGAGGCCCTTGGTTTAACGTCGCCGGCCGAGATGCTGGCAGTGGTGATGGCCGGCCTGCTGCTCTCCACCCCTCCCGCCGACGTGGAGCAGGCCCGCGCCGACTTCGAGCGGGGTGCGGCGCTGTACCGCGCGGGAGAGTTCCGCGCCGCGCTCGCCGCCTTCGAGGCCGCGCAGGCCGGTGCCCCGGCACCGCAGTCGCTGTTCAACATCGCGCGTTGCCAGGAACGGCTCGGGCAGCTCGCCGACGCCGTGGAGTCCTACACCGCCTACCTCGCCGCCGCGCCCGACGCTCCGGATCGCTCCGCGGTCGCCGCACGCATCGAGGAGCTGCGCACGAGGCTGCCGCTCGAGGCGTCCCTGCGCATCTCGGTGGAGCCACCCGCCACGGTGTCGGTGGACGGAGAGGCCGCGGGCACCTCCCCCATCTCGGTCAGGCTCAACCCCGGAACACATCGCATCGGCGCCGCACACGAAGGTTACCAGCCGCTGGAGCGCGAGGTGGAGCTGGCCCCCGGTGGACGGGTGCAGCTCGAGCTCTCGCTGGTGCCCCTGGTGCCGGTGGCCACGACCGAGCGCGCGCCCGACGCCGCCGTCCACGACGCCGTCGCGCCACTTCCGAAGACGCAACCACGGCGCTGGACCTGGGTCGCCACCGGGCTCGCCGCCGCCAGCCTCGCCGCGGGGGTTACTTTTGGAATCAGCGCTCACAAGGCGCAGGACACGCTGAAGGACGGAACACCGCGCAGCCCGGACCAGGTGCAGCAGGTCTACGACACCGCCGTCGCGCGCAGCAACGCGGCCAACGGCTTCTACGCCGCGGCCGGCATCGCCGGTGCGGCGGCGATCGCGCTCTTCTTCCTCGAGCCACACTTCGGGGCGCCCTCGGAGGCCCGCTAGCGTGCGACGCGCGCTGGCCGTCGCGGGGGCGCTCGAGCTGGTGCTCCTCGCCGGCTGCAGCCTCGACCTCACCGGAGCCACCTGCAACACCAACGAGAACTGTCCGGTCCGCCAGTACTGCGCCGTCCCGATCGGCGCGAAGCAAGGAAGCTGTCAGATCGGCGAGCGCATCACCGCGACGCTGGTGCTCGCAGCGAATCCTTCTCTCCTTCCGGCCGGAGCGACGACCCAGGCGGTCGCCACGCTCACCGCGCAGGGTGGGCCGGAGCCGCCGGACGGGGGTCTGGTCACCGACCTGGTGGACTGGAGCGTGGCGCCCGGAGGCGAGCAGGTCATCTCGGTGGGGAACGACGCCGGCTCACACGGCCTGGTCGAGGCTCTCCGACCCGGCTCGGCCACGCTGACCGGAACGGTCACCTTCGCCGGCCAGCTGGTGGAGGGCAGCACCAGCATCGTCGTGAGCAACGCGGCGCTCACCCGCCTGGTGGTGGTCGCGGATCGCGTGCAGTACGCCGCGGGGACCGCGGGGAGCGCCACCGCGACCGGGTTCTTCAGCGACGGATCCCACGCCGACCTCACCTCGCTGGTGAAGTGGACGAGCAGCGCTCCCTCGGCGCTGGGCGTGTCCACCGCCTCGGGGACCTGGGGCCGCCTCACGGCCGTGGCACCCGGTACGGCCATCGTCCAGGCCAGCTACCTCGAGCTCACCGGGTCCACCTCGGTCGCGATCACCGGCGCGAAGCTCTCGGGCCTCTCCATCTCCCCGCTGCAGCCCCGTGGCGTGGAGGGCATCGACCTGGCCGTCGAGGCGACCGGACTCTTCTCCGATGGATCTGCGCAGCCGATGACCCGCTCCGTGCAGTGGAGCGTCGACGATCAGGGCGTGGGGTACTTCGGCTCGCCGGGAATCGTCACCCTCCTCATCCCCGGGAGCACCACGGTGCGAGCCCTGGCCTCGAACATCGAGGCGCAGGCCGACCTCGAGGTGGCGCCGCTGGCCCCGGTGCAGCTGGAGATCTTCCCGGCCTGGCCGGACGCGCTGCAGCTCGAGGGATCGACGCGGCTGCTGACCTGGACCACTCACCAGGACGGGACGGTCCACCAGTCCACCGCCGACTGGGAGACCGCTGCCCCGACGGCGGTGAGCACGCTGGGAGAGGTCACCGTCCAGAGCGCTCCCGGGGTTGGCGTGGTGACGGCGCGGGCCAGCGGCCTCGAGGCCACCGCGTCCATCGAGACGACCGACACCGGGCTGGAGAGCTGGCACATCTGGCCTCCCGAGCTGGTGGTCCCCGTCGGGACCGAGGGGCGGTTCGCCGCGGAGCGCATCCTCGAGACCGGCATCGTCCAGGATCTCACCGGGACGGCAGGCTGGCGACCACAGGAAGTCGACGGCGGGAACATCGACGCGGACAACGGCGAGAACGGTGGAACCGTCCGCACCCGTGAGCCCGGCACGCGGATGGCGGTGGTCGCCGTCGCGCCGGGCGGGCTCGCCCGCGCCTGGGTTCGTGCGCCGGCCGGCACGCCCACGCTGGAGATCGTCCCTCCGGCGGGGACCGTTCCGGTCGGCGGCCGGAGCCGCCTCGCCGCCGTGGGACACTGGCCCGATGGGACCGTGGTCGACGTCACCGCCGCGGCCAGCTGGAGCGCCACGCCCGACGGCGTCGTCACCGCCGGGGACGGGTCGAGCGCCGGGCTGGTGCTGGGCGCCGATGCGGGAGTGAGCACGCTGCGGGCCCGGTTCGGAGTGGCCAGCGCGCAGGCCCCGCTCCAGTCGGAGCCCGATCCGGGCACGCTCGAGGTGTGGCCTCCCGCGGTGATGCTCGCCGCCGGCACCGCGGCTCCGGTCACCGTCACCCTGGTCACCGACTCGGGTGATTCGGTCGACGTGACCGACGACGCGGTGTGGAGGTCGAACGGTCCACGGATCTCCATCGTCACCAACGCCCGCGGCCAGCGCGGCACGGTGCTCGGGCGCTCCCCGGGGAGCGCCACGCTGACCGCCCGGGTGGATCGACTCCAGGCCACGCTCAAGGTGGAGGTCACCACCGCCGCGCTGGAGCGGGTGGAGATCCACCCTCCAGCGGCGGTGGTGAGCTGGGCGCCGTCGCGCTTCGTCGCCACCGGTCGATTCTCGGACGGGACCAGCCAGGACCTCACCGGCCTGGTCACCTGGGCCCCGTCGGAGCGCTCGATTCTCCAGCTCCGGGGGACCGGACCGGATCGCGGGACCGCCCGGGGCATCGACGCCGGCACCGTGCAGGTCCTCGCCCATCCGGTGGGCGGACCGACGACGACCGTCGGCGTTTCGGTGAATGCCGCTCCGCCCACCTCGCTCGCGCTGCTCATGCCCGACGGAGGCGTCGCGGTGGGCACCCGCCCGGCGGTCCAGGCGCTCGCGCGGACCTCGGAGGGTGCGACGGTCGACGTGACGGCCCTCGCCGAGTGGAGCAGCTCGGATGCGACGCTCGCCACGGTCTCCAGCGTGGTCCGCCCCGGCTCGATCACCACGCTCCGCGCAGGCACGCCGATGGTGACCGCTCGGTTCGCCGGCGTCAGCGCGGGCCGGCCGCTGCAGATCCGCCCCGATACCCTCACCCGGCTCTCGGTGGCCGCGCCCGCGACCCTCTCGGTGGGCGCCACCGGCACCGCCACCGCGAGCGCCACGCTCTCCGGCGGAGGGACGCAGCTCCTCGGGGACGACGTGGTGTGGTCGGTGGATCGCCCCGACGTCCTCGGGATCTCCAACTCTCCGGGCGCACGCGGACGCCTCCTCGCGGTCGGACCGGGCACGGCGACGCTCCTGGCGAGGACGCGCGCGGGCCTGCCGGCGCTGCAGGCGACGGCGTCGGTGTCGGTCTCCGCACCCCAGCTCCGGACCACCCACGTCGGAGCAGCGCGCCCGCGGCCGCCGAGCCAGTAGGTTGTCGTGACGGGAACGCCATCTCCAAGCTGCAGTCGCAGAAGGCGCCGGTCATCCTCTCCGGCGTCCAGGCTCAGCCGATGCGCGTGCTCGAAAGAGCCGGTCTCACCTCGCGGCCCGGAAAGATCCAGTTCGCGTCCACGATGCAGGAGGCGACGCAGCAGGCGCGCGCCGTCCTCACCCCGACCTCGGAGACGCCGGTGGTGTCGTCGAGCGGGGCCGCAGCTGCGCCGACGACTCGCCCCGCCGGATCCTGATCGGTGGCGTCGGGCGGCTGCGGGTGCTACCTCGAAGGGCCGTCATGGACGCGCCTCCCCAGGACGCCGCCGCCCACCCCGCGCCCGACCGGGTGCTGGTGGTCGACGACGAGCGAAACATCCGCTCGATGATCCGGGTCTGCCTCGAGCAGGCCGGGTGCGAGGTGCGCGAGGCCGGCTCGGCGGAGGCGGCCCTCGCGGCGCTGGCCTCGGGTCCGGTGGAGGTCGTCTTCGTCGACCTGAGGCTCGGCACCGGCAACGGGCTGGACCTGGTCCCGGCCCTGCTGGCCGAGGACTCCGACCTCGACGTGGTGGTCATCACCGCCTACGCCTCGATCGACACGGCCATGGAGGCGGTGCGCCGCGGCGCGCGCGACTACCTGCCGAAGCCCTTCACCCCGGCGCAGATCCGCGCGGTGGTGGAACGGCTCCGTGAGCGCCGCCGGCTCCGGGCCCGGGTGGAGACGCTGGAGGATCGTCTGGCCGGCGTGGATCCGGACGCGCTCCTCGAGACGCGGTCGGCCGCGATGCAGGCAGCGCTTTCGCTCCTTCGCCGCGCCGCCGCCTCCGACGCCGTGGTCCTGCTTCGCGGAGAGAACGGCACCGGCAAGAGCGTGCTGGCCCGGGCGCTCCATCGCCTCTCGCCCCGGGCGGAGAAGCCGTTCGTCACCGTGAGCGCACCCACCCTCTCCGACCAGCTCCTGGTCTCCGAGCTCTTCGGGCACGCCCGGGGCTCGTTCACCGGCGCCGTCCGCGACGCGCCCGGAAAGGTCGAGGCCGCGGAGGGCGGCACGCTCTTCCTCGACGAGATCGGCGAGCTGGGGCCGTCCACCCAGGCGCAGCTGCTCCGCTTCCTCCAGGAGAAGGCCTTCGAGCGCGTGGGCGAGACGCGGACCCGCCACGCGGACGTGCGCATCGTCTCCGCCACCAACCGCGGGCTCGAGGCGGACGTCAGGGCCGGCCGGTTCCGGGAAGACCTTCTCTACCGTCTCAACGTGGTGGAGGTCCGGGTTCCACCGCTGCGCGAGCGCCGCGACGACATCCTCCCCATGGCGCGGCGGATGCTGCGGTTCTTCGCCGGTTCCCTCCATCGCCCCGGCCTGGACCTCGCGCCGGAGACGGTGCCCGTCCTGGAGAGCTATCCCTGGCCGGGGAACGTCCGCGAGCTGCGGAACGCGGTGGAGCGCGCGGCCATCGTCTGGCCCGCGGACACTCTCCCGCCGGCGGCGTTTCCGGAACGGATCGCTGCCACCCAGGTGGCGGCGCCGGTCGTGGGTGGCCCGTTCTCGCTGGATCAGATCGAGCGCGAGCACATCCTCCGGGTGATGGCCACCGCGCCCACGCTGGACGAGGCCGCGCGCACCCTGGGGATCGACGCCTCCACCCTGTGGAGGAAGCGCAAGAAGTTCGAGGGCGGCTAGGAGACCTTCGGGTCGGGAAGCTCGATCCAGAACACCGCGCCTGCGCCGGGCGTGCTCTCGACGCCCACCCGACCGCCGTGGGCCTCCACCACGTCGCGGACGATGGACAGGCCGAGGCCGGCCCCTCCCGGCTCGGAACCGGGGACGCGATAGAACTTCTCGAAGAGCCGGGGCTGGTACTTGGAGGCGATGCCCGGGCCGTCGTCTCGCACCTCGATCCGGACGCCACCGTCGACGCGGCGCGCGCGCATCCGCACCGGACGACCCGGAGGTCCGTGCCGGACCGCGTTGGTGAGGAGGTTGTTCAGCGCGAGGTCGATCCGGTCTGGATCCGCCATCACCCTCTCGGCGCCGGGCTCCACCTCGAGGTCCACCGGCACGTGGCGCTGCTCGCTTGCGTCACGGGTGGCCTGGCGAGCCTGCTCCAGCATCAGCTCGGTGGAGATCTCCCGCGGGTGGAGCTCGAGCCGGCCGGAGCGGATCCGCGCCAGGTCCAGCAGGTCGTCCACGATGCCCTGGAGCCGCTCGCACTCGTCGCGCGCAGCGCCGACCAGGTCGAGCTGCTTCTCGTTCAGGGGCCCCACCGATTGCTCGGCCAGGAGATGGATGGCCATCCGGAGGCTGGTGAGCGGGGTCCGGAACTCGTGCGCCACGGTGGCCACGAGGTCGTCCTTCAGCTCGTCGAAACGCCGCAGCCGGGTGATGTCCTGAAGCACCACGGTGACCCCGAGCAGCTGTCCTTCGTCGCTGGAGACGGGGTTGGCCCGGGGGAGCAGCGCACGGTTTCCGTCGCTCGACTCCACCACCAGCGCGTCCTCGAACCCGCGGGGCTGCACCGTGGGCGCTCCGGCGAGCACCTCGTTGCGGATCCGATCGACCCGCTCGCGCACGGCCGGAGGCGCGCCGGAGAGGTTCCCGTCCGACGCACGCAGGCCGAGGATCTGCTCCGCTGCGCGGTTGGCGTTGGTCAGCCTGCCCTCCGCCCCGAAGACGATCACCGGGTCCGGAAGGCTGTCGATGGTGGCCTGCGCGGCCAGCTGCGCCTCCAGCAGCTCTCCCAGGCTCGAGTCGCGGTAACGCTGAAGGCCGTCGGCCATCGCGTTGAAGTCCCTTGCCAGCTGGGAGATCTCCGAGGCTCCACTCTCGGGAATCCGGACCCGGACCGCGTAGTCTCCCTGCCCCAGCCGGCGCACCGACTGCCCCAGCACGGCGATCGGCCGGAGCGCGCGCGAGGTGAGGGCCGCAGAGGCCAGCAGCCCGAGCACCAGCGCGGCCAGCACCCCCACCACCACGAGCGTCTCGACGAGCTCGCTGCGCCGCCGGAGCCGGGTGCTCTTCAGGAGCATCGCATCCTGGTTCAGGGTCAGGATGTCGTCCGCGGCGGCCTTCACCCTGACGAACCCCGGCTGCAGCACGTCGAGATAGCGTGGCCGGAGATCTCCCGAGGCGGCGAGGAAGCTCTCGTAGTCCGTCTGGTAGTGGTTCCACGCCTGGCGGAGGGTCGCGGCCGCGCCTGCCTCGCCCGCCTCGGTGATGTTCTGCTCTTCCACCCGCAGCTCGCGCTCGAACGCCGGACGGTGCTCCCGTGCCAGGGCCAGTCCTCGCTCCCGCTCGCCGATGACGACGAAGAGCGCGGCACTGTCCAGCCGCTCGATGGACTCCTTCATCCGCTGGGCGGCCAGCACGCTCCGGTAGTTGTCGGCGAGGATCCGCTCGCCGGCCCGCCCCAGGGCCCGGGTGGTGACCACCGTCATGACCGCCACCAGCGCCAGCGCGAGTGCCAGCGGCGACTGGGCGATCAGCAGCCGCGTCCGCAGGGTCATTCCCGCGTTTCTCCCAGGGCGACCACCTGGACGTCCAGGTCCGGAGCCTCGCGGACCATCCGGATGTCCGGGGTCCGCCCGAGCAGCTGCCGCCAGCCACGCTGGTGCGAGCGGCCGATGAGCATCAGGCCGACACTGTGGCTTCGCGCGAAGTCGATCAGCGCCGGAACCGGATCGGAGGCTCTCAGGCGCACAACCTCCGCCCCGAGGGCCCGCGCGCGCTCGATGTTCTCGAGCAGGTGGCGCTGCGCCTCGGCGTCGATCCGGTCCGGCGCCTCCTGCGGCGTCTCCACGTAGACCACGAACCAGTCGGTGTTGAGCCGCCCGGCGACCCGCGATCCCCGGCGGAGCAGCTCGGCGGCGCGAGGCGGGTAGGAGGACATGCACACCATCACCCGGCCACCCGACTGCCGCTGGGACTCGGAGTGGTTCTCCCGCCGCATCGTGTCCCGCTCCAGCGACTCGGCCACCTCTCGCAGGGCGAGCTCTCGCAAGGTGGCGAGGTTTCCTCGCTGGAAGAAGCGCTCCAGCGCCTGGGGCACCTTGTCGGTGGCGTAGATCTTCCCGGAGCGGAGCCGCTCCTCCAGGTCCTCCACCGCGAGGTCGAGGTTCACCACCTGGTCCGCGGTCTTCAGCCAGGCGTCGGGGATGGTCTCCCGGACACGGACCCCGGTGGCGCGGGCGACCAGGTCGTTCAGCGACTCGAGGTGCTGCACGTTGAAGGCGCCGATGACGTTGATGCCCGCGGCGATCAGCTGCTCCACGTCCTGCCAGCGCTTGCGGTTCCGGCTGCCCGGCGCGTTGGTGTGGGCCAGCTCGTCCACGACCGCGACCTCCGGGTTTCGAACGAGGATCGCATCGAGGTCCATCTCCTCCACCTGCACTCCCCGGTACTCGATGCTCCGCCGGGGAATCACCTCCAGCCCCTCGACCAGGGCCTCGGTCTCCGCCCGCCCGTGGCTCTCGACGTAGCCCACGACCACGTCCACGCCGCGCTCGCGGAGCGCGTGCGCCTCCTCGAGCATCCGGTAGGTCTTCCCGACGCCCGCGGCGAATCCGATGTAGAGCTTGAGCCTCCCGCGCTTTCCCTGGCGCACGAGCGCCAGGAAATCCTCCGCCCTCTTCTCTGGGCGGTCGCGGACGGAGGTCATGGGGCCCGGGTGGCCGAGGTCCCACCGGGCTCGGGAGATCCGAACTGCCGGTCGAGCGCGAGGTTGAGGGCCAGCACGTTCACCCGCGGCTCACCGAGCACGAGCAGGTCCCGGCGCTCGGTCAACGAGTCGACCAGCACCCTGACCCGCTCCTCGCTGACGTGCCTCGCGCGCGCCACCCTGGGAACCTGCCACAGCGCCCCGGCCGGGGACAGGTGCGGGTCCAGCCCGCTGCCCGACGAGGTGACCAGCTCCACCGGGGCGGGACCGTGCGCCTCGGGGTTGTCCCCTGCCAGCTTCCGAAGCGCGTCGGCGGTGGAGTCGCGCAGCTTCTTGCTGGTCGGACCGAGGTTGGTGCCGGACGAGCTGGTGGCGTCCCAGCCGTCCTTTCCGGCCGCCGAGGGCCGGGGATGGAAATAGAGCGGGCTGGAGAAGCCCTGTCCGAGCAGCTCGGAACCGACGACGCGACCGTGCTCGTCCTTGACGAAGCTCCCTGCCGCTCGCCAGGGGAAGAGCACCTGGGCCAGACCGGTGGTGAGCAGCGGGTAGACGATGCCGGTCAGCACCAGCGTGACCGCGGTGACCCGGAGAGCGATGACCAGTTCCTTGCGCATGGCGTTCCTCAGACCAGACCCAGCGCGGCGAGCAGCAGGTCGACCAGCTTGATGCCAGCGAAGGGCACGATGACCCCGCCCACGCCGTAGATGAGCAGGCTCCGCTGCAGCAGCGCCGCCGCGCCCACCGGCCGGTAGCGGACGCCCCGCAGGGCGAGGGGAATGAGGGCAATGATGATCAGCGCGTTGAAGATGACCGCGGACAGCACCGCCGAGTAGGGCGAGGCGAGCCGCATCACGTTCAGCGGGGCGATCTCCGGGTACACGCCGACGAAGAGCGCCGGGAGGATGGCGAAGTATTTCGCCACGTCGTTGGCGATGCTGAAGGTGGTCAACGTCCCGCGAGTCATCAGCAGCTGCTTCCCGACCTCCACCACCTCGAGGAGCTTGGTGGGGTTGGAGTCCAGGTCCACCATGTTCCCGGCTTCCTTCGCGGCCTGGGTGCCGGTGTTCATCGCCACCCCGACGTCGGCCTGGGCCAGGGCGGGCGCGTCGTTGGTGCCGTCACCGGTCATGGCCACGAGCTTTCCCCGGGCCTGCTCCTCGCGGATGAGCCGCATCTTCGCCTCGGGAGTGGCCTCGGCGAGGAAGTCGTCCACGCCGGCCTCGCGGGCGATGGCGGCGGCGGTTCGCGGGTTGTCGCCGGTGATCATCACCGTCTTGATGCCCATGGCACGGAAGCGGTCGAAGCGCTCCTTGATTCCTCCCTTGACCACGTCCTTGAGGTGGATGATGCCGAGGATGCGGGCGCCCTCCGAGACGGCCAGCGGGGTGCCCCCGGAGTCGCCGATCCGCGAGGCGATCTCCCGGACCTCCTGGGGAACGGTGCCTCCCAGGGACTCGACGTGCCGGGCCACCGCGTCCACCGCGCCCTTGCGGATGACGCGGGCACCGATGTCCACGCCGCTCATCCGGGTCTGCGCGCTGAAGGGAACGAAGTGGGCCTCGGTGCCGCTCAGCTCGCGCCCGCGCAGCCGGTACCGCTCCTTGGCCAGCACGACGATGCTGCGCCCCTCCGGGGTCTCGTCGGCGAGGCTGCTCAGCTGGGCCGCGTCCGCAAGGTCCTCGATCCGCACCCCGGCCAGCGGCAGCAGCTCGGTGGCCATGCGGTTCCCGAGGGTGATGGTGCCGGTCTTGTCCAGGAGCAGGGTGTCCACGTCCCCCGCCGCCTCCACCGCGCGGCCGCTGAGGGCGATGACGTTCTTCCGGAGCAGCCGGTCCATCCCGGCGATGCCGATGGCAGAGAGCAGGCCGCCGATGGTGGTGGGAATGAGGCAGACCAGGAGCGCAACCACCGCCGTGGTCGACAGCTTCAGGCCGCTGTAGATGGCGAGCGGGACCAGGCTGACGCAGGCGAAGAGGAACACAGCGGTCAGCCCCACCAGCAGGATGTGCAGGGCGATCTCGTTGGGGGTCCGCTGCCGGGCCGCGCCCTCGACCAGGGAGATCATCCGGTCCAGGAACGACTCGCCGGGATTCGCGGAGATCCTGACGACGATCCGATCGGAGAGGACCTTCGTCCCTCCGGTGACGGCGCTCCGGTCTCCCCCGCTCTCGCGGATGACCGGCGCGGACTCACCGGTGATCGCGCTCTCGTCCACCGAGGCGATTCCCTCGATGATCTCTCCGTCTCCGGGGATGTACTGGCCGGCCTCCACCACCACCGTGTCACCCTTGCGGAGGGCCGAGGCGGGGACCTTCTCCTCGCGTCCGTCCACCAGCTTCCGGGCCTCGACGTCCTTGCGCATCTTGCGCAGCGACTCGGCCTGCGCCTTCCCGCGGCCCTCGGCCACGGCCTCGGCGAAGTTCGCGAAGACCACGGTGAACCAGAGCCAGAGCGAGACCAGACCGGTGAACCACAGCGGCGCCGAGCGCCGTCCGGTGATCAGATCGTGCACCAGCTCCACCGTGGTGAGCAGTGCGCCCACCTCCACCACGAACATCACCGGGTTGCGGATCACCTCCCGGGGCGAGAGCTTCCGGAAGCTGTCCCAGATCGCCGGACGGACGATCGACGGATCGAAGAGCGAGAGCTCGCGGGTCTGCGCAGGCATGACTCAGTAGACCTTTCCGGCCACGCCGGCGAAGTGCTCGACGATGGGGCCCAGGGAGAGCGCGGGGAAGAAGGTCAGCGCACCGACGATGAGCACCACCGAGACGAGGAGGAAGGTGAAGAGCGCACCGTTGGTGGGGAAGGTCCCCGGCCCGGCCGGCACGACCTTCTTCCCCACCATCGACCCGGCGATGCCCATCACCGGGACGATCATCAGGAAGCGTCCGCCGAGCATCGCGAGGGCCAGCAAGGTGTTCCACCAGGGAGTGTTCGCGTTCAGCCCGGCGAAGGCGGAGCCGTTGTTCCCGGTGCCGCTGGTGAAGGCGTAGAGCATCTCGCTCAGGCCATGCGGCCCGGCGTTGTTCAGCGACGACGTTCCCCAGCCGGACACCGAGGCCCACGCGGTGAGGCCGAGGATGATCAGCGGGAAGATGAGCACGTAGAACATCGCCAGCTTCATCTCCCGGCTCTCGATCTTCTTCCCCAGGTACTCCGGCGTCCGCCCCACCATCAGCCCGGCGATGAAGACCGACAGCACGACGAAGACCAGCATCCCGTAGAGCCCGGCGCCGACCCCGCCGAAGATGACCTCGCCCAGCTGGATGTTCACCAGCGGGACCAGCCCGCCCAGGGGGTTGAAGCTGTCGTGCTGGGAGTTCACTGCCCCGCAGGAGGCATCGGTCGTCACGGTGGCGAAGAGGGCCGAAGCAGCCGTGCCGAAGCGGACCTCCTTCCCCTCCATGTTCCCCGCGCGGTGGTCGAGGGAGAGCGACGCCAGCGCCTGGTTCGGACGCGACTCCGCCCAGTGAGCCACCAGGGTCCCGCCGAGGAACATCACTCCCATCGCGGCGAGAATGGCCCAGCCCTGGCGAGTGTCCCGGGCCATCCGGCCATAGGTGTATGTGAGGCCGGCGGGGATGGCGAAGATGAGCCACAGCTCGACGAGGTTGGTGAACGGGGTCGGGTTCTCGAAGGGGTGGGCGCTGTTCGCGTTGAAGAATCCACCGCCATTGGTGCCCAGCTCCTTGATCGCCTCCTGCGAGGCCACCGGCCCGAGCGCGACCACCTGCCTGGCACCCTCGAGCGTCGAGACCTCGCGGTAGGCGGAGAGGTTCTGGATCACTCCCTGGCTGACGAGGACGAGCGCGAAGACCAGGCTGAGCGGAAGGAGCACGTAGACCGTGGCGCGGATCAGGTCCGCCCAGAAGTTGCCGAGGGTGCGCGGCGCGTCCGGCGCCTGCCGCCGGGTGAACCCTCGAGCGAGCGCGATGGCGATCCCGATGCCGGCGCCCGCGGACACGAAGTTGTGCCAGGCGAGCCCCGCCATCTGCGAGAGGTAGCTCATCGTCGACTCGCCGCCGTAGGCCTGCCAGTTGGTGTTGGTGGTGAAGCTGGCCGAGGTGTTGAAGGCCAGCGCGGGATCTACCCCGGCGAGCTTCTGGGGATTCAGCGGGAGCAGGTGCTGCAGCCGAAGGATGGCGTACGTCACCAGCATGCTGAACAGGCTGAAGGAGAGGACCGAGGCGGTGTAGCGGACCCAGGTCTGCTCGATCCTGGGGTCGACGCCGCAGAGGCGAAACAGCAGCCTCTCCAGCGGACCGAGGACGCGGGGCAGCGGTCGGTGCTCCCCCTCGAAGACCCGGAGCATGTAGGCGCCGACCGGGCGGGTGGTGAGAAGGACGAGTCCGGAAAAGAGAGCCAGCTGGCCCCAGGCGGAGGGAGTCATCGAAGAGTCCTCAGAACCGCTCCGCCCGGACGAGCGCGTAGACGAGGTAGCCGGTCAGCGCCAGGGCGACCACGGCGCCCAGGAGATCCTCGAGGCTCATGACTGCCGGTCCTCCAGCAGCCGGTCACAGCCCCGGGCGTAGGCCCAGGCCACTCCGAAGAAGAGGACCGTGGAAACGACGAAGATGGCGTCGAGCATGCGAGACGTGCTCCTCCGTCGACAGGGAGAGCACACGCCGTGCCGAGCCTCGTGGCGCCGGGGCCGCCCGGATCCCGGGCGGTCCGTCCTGCAGGTCGCAATCCGGCGCAGCCTCGAGGTTGCAGGCTGCACGAGCGGAGCCGCGCAATCGCGCTGAACGAAGGATCATCGCCGCGGCATGGTTGATGCGTTTCGCGCCGGCCCAGCGCCATGGCCGTCCCGCATCCATCGATCCCGTTGATCGAATCCCGCCAGATTCTCGGCACGCCGGATCCGGCCGAGGCGCGCCGGATCGGACGGCTCGTCCTGGCACAGGCGCGACAGTGCCCGGTGTGTCAGGTCTTGACTCGACACCTGTCGACCCTCGGTCACGAGCTCCGTCCCTGTGAGCTGATCGAGCGGGTCGCACCGTGGGAGCGGGATGAGCACTCGGTGCGACTCGCCGCAGCATGGATCGTGCTCCATGCATGGTGATCGGGCACGTGGCGTGCACATCGGTGGCGACATGCACCTTCCCCTCTCCTCCCCTGGGCGAACCCGAGCGTTGCGCCGGTTCGTCTTCGCGCTCGTCGTCACCTGTAGCGTCGCCTCGCGCGCCCAGGAGCCCGCTCCGGGCGGCACGGAGAAGCCCGCGTCCGGCGGCGACGCGCCTGCCGCGGACGACAGCAAGAAGCCGGAGCCGTTCGCCTTCGCCGACTTCACCTGGTTGACCGGCAACCCGCGGACCACCAGCTCACCGCTCGACACGCCGGCCTTCACCTTCGAGTTCCGGGTGGACACCAGCTTCCACTACGACTTCCACCATCCTGCGGACAACACCATCTCCGGGTCGAGCGAGGTCTTTCGGTCCGGGGAGGTGCAGGTCACCCAGCTCGGCGTCGGCGGGGATCTGCACTGGAAGAACGTCCGCGGGAGGCTGATGACTCAGTTCGGGATGTACTCGCAGACCACTCCGCGAAACGACGCCAGCCCGGCGCGAGGCCAGTGGGACCTGGCCAACGCCTATCGCTATGTCTCCGAGGCCTATGGCGGGTACCACTTCGACGCGCTCTACGGCATCAACGTCGACGCCGGCATCTTCCTCTCGTACGTGGGCCTCTTCAGCTACTACCAGTTCGACAACTGGGCGTATCAGCCCTCCTACGTCTCGTCGAACACGCCGTGGTTCTTCAATGGCGTCCGGATCCAGATCTTCGTCAGCGACAAGCTGAAGATCGAGCCCTGGATCGTGAACGGCTGGCAATCCTACGGCCGGTTCAACCAGGCTCCTGGGTTTGGGCTGCAGATCGCCTGGCGTCCCACCGGAAACCTGTCGTTCGTCTTCAACCAGTACATCGGCACCGACACCCTCGGAAACAGCAGCCGGGTCCGCATCCACACCGACGACAGCGTGCAGGTGAAGTACCTGGACACGCCGAAGAACTTCATCAGCAAGGCGGCGTTCACCGTCACCTTCGACGCGGGCTGCGAGTTCGGCGGCGGGGTGAGCTGCACCGGCGGCGATAGTCCAGCGCAGTACTTCCTCGGAGGCATGGTCTACCACCGCCTCTGGTTCGACCATGATCTCTTCGGACTCACCTTCGGGCTGGGTGGCATCATCAACCCGGGCCGCTACCTCGTGCTCCTTCCGCCGATCAACGGCGCGACCGCGTTCACCGGGACGCCATACTTCAGCACCGCGCCCGGCACCGACTTCAAGGCCTGGGACGGCTCGATCACCTTCGACTGGATGCCGATCCAGTTCTTCACCTTCCGCGTGGAGTACAACCACCGGCACGCGAACGTCGCGTACTTCTCCGGGTCCGGAGGCGTCACCCCTCCCGGAGGCAACAACGGGTCTCCCGGGACGCTGGTGCCCGGCTGGGCTCCGGACCTCCGTCACTCCGAGGACCGCGTCACCGCGGCGATCCTGGTGAAGATCTAGGACGGTGCGGTCGTGGCAAGGCTGAACCTCGGCGCCTTCGAGCGCCAGATCCGCGTTCGTCAACTCCGGCTGGAGGACTGGGACGCGTTCCGCCGGCTGGAGGAGAGCTGCTTCCCGGGAATGGAGGGAACCACCCGGGAGCAGCTCACCAGCCAGATCACTCGCTTCCCCGAGGGCCAGCTCTGCGTCGAGTACCAGGGACGGCTGGTGGCGTGCGCCAGCAGCCTGATCCTCGACTTCGAGCTCTACAAGGACTGGAGCAGCTGGGACGAGATCGCGGACGGCGGCTTCATCCGCAACCACAAGCCCACCGGGACCACGCTCTACGGGATCGAGATGATGGTCGACCCGGAGTACCGCGGGCGTGGCCTCGCCCGCCGCCTCTACGACGCTCGCAAGAGACTCGCCCGCGAGCGAAACCTCATGCGCATCGTCATCGGCGGGCGCATCCCCGGCTACCGGAAGCAGGCCGGTGCCATGACGCCGCGCGAGTACGTGGAGAGGGTCGTCGCGCGGGAGATCAGCGACCCGGTGCTGAGCGCACAGCTCTCGAACGGCTTCGTGGTGAAGCGAATCGTCCCCGCGTACACGGCCGATGCCCAGAGCGGCGGCTTCGCCGCGTTCCTGGAGTGGACGAACCTGGACTACGTCCCGGCGCGGAACACCCGCTTCGTGCCGGCGGCTCCGGTCAGGGTGTGCGCCGTGCAGTACCAGCTCCGGCGGCTCTCCTCCTTCGACGAGTTCGCCGAGCGGGTGGAGCACTTCGTGTCGGTCGCCTCGGACTACCGCTGCGACTTCATCCTCTTCCCGGAGATCTTCACCGCCGAGCTGCTCTCGCTCGTCCGGCCCGCGGATCCCGCCCTGGCCATGCGGGCGCTGGACGAGTTCACCCCGAGGTTCCTCGACCTGTGCACCGGCCTCGCGGTGAAGCACGACATCAACGTCGTCGGCGGCACGCATCTCACCGTCGAGGACGGGCGGCTGTACAACGTCGCCTATCTCTTCCGGCGGGATGGGACCATCGCCAAGCAGTACAAGCTGCACGTCACGTCCACCGAGCGGTCCGACTGGGGCGTCACCGCGGGGAACCGGCTCGAGGTGTTCGACACCGACCGCGGGAAGATCTCGATCCAGGTCTGCTACGACGTCGAGTTCCCCGAGCTCTCCCGCCTGGCGGTGGAAGCCGGAGCCCAGCTGATCTTCGTCCCATTCTGCACCGACGAGCGCCACGCCCACCTCCGGGTGCGTTACTGCGCCCAGGCACGGTGCATCGAGAACCAGGTCTACGTGGTCACCGCCGGGCTGGTGGGCTCGCTCCCGGGTGTCAGCGCCCTGGGTCTGCAGTACGCGCAATCGGGCATGTTCACGCCCTCCGACATCCCCTTCGTCCGCGACGCCATCGCGGCCGAGGCCACGCCGAACGTGGAGATGGTCATCTTCGAGGACCTCGACCTCGAGCTCCTCCGACGGCAACGTCAGTCAGGCTCGGTGCTGAACTGGACCGACCGGCGGACCGACCTCTACCAGCTCAACTACACCCCTCCTCCCGAGCCGACGGAGACCGAACCCCTGGGAATGCGACTCTCCGACCTGCTGTCCGAGGAGCACGTCAGCCTCCGCCTGACATCGACCGATCGAGACACGGTGCTCCAGGAGATGGCCGGGCTCACCTTCGGTCAGGGAACGGAGGCAGCGGACCGCGCCTCAAAGCTCCTCGCCGCGCGGGAGAAGATCTCCACCACTGCGGTCGGACATGGGGTCGCCATCCCGCACTGTCGCAGCCCGGACGTGCATCAGATCCGTCTGGCGATCGGCATCAGCCGTCCCGGCATCGACTTCCAGGCCTCGGACGGGGCTCCGGTGCGGGTCCTGGTGAGCGTGGTCTCGCCGGCAGATGCAGGGAGCCAGCATCTCGGCGTCCTCGCCCGGCTCGCGAGCCTGCTCCGCTCCGAGGGAACGGTGCGCGCTCTGCTGGCGGCGACCGAGCCCGGCGAGGTTGTCGCCCTTCTCGACACCGAGGACGACCGCTTCGAGAAGGAGCTGGCCGAGCGGCGCGCCGGGATGGCGCGTCCGCGACTCCCGCGCCCCGGCGGTGTCGAGGCACGGGACGGGGCCTTCAGGGGCTGACCGGTTCACGACCAGGCGAATGCCCCCGGCAGCGGCGTGTCCCGCTCTCGGTGGGCCCGGCCCGGCCCATTGCATCTCGCAGGGTGTGCCGGCGGCCGGTCATGCAGAGCGCATCGCGAGCAACCAGAAGAGTGACGTCTCGCGGGGCCGTGCAGCTGGCACGTCCGATGCCTGCCTCCCGGTGCGAATGGCTCAGAAGCTTCTCCGACTCGCGCCCGTGGAGGCCTCGAGTCGAATGACGATCCGCTGGCCGATGGGAATGGCACTCCTCGCCGCGATCGCCATCGCGCTGCTCGCCTGGGGCTGGATTCGCAACTCCGATGCCCGCGTCATCGCCCGGCTGCCGGCCGACGAGCGGGCCCACCTGTTCCAGCTCACCAGGGACAAGGCAAAGGCCGTCTGCGCCGAGCCCGGACTCGAGGACCGCTGCCGCGCGGAGGTGGAGCTCCTCTCGGAGTTTCCGGAGTGCAGCGCGGACTGCCAGGCCTTCGTCACCCGCCAGAGGCCGCGCGGGTCTCGCTAGGGAGCGCCGACCGGCTCCGGCCGCGGGCCGACGTAGCGCGACTCGGGACGGATCAACCGGCCGGTGCGCCGCTGCTCCTCGACGTGCGCGAGCCACCCCACCACTCGCCCGCAGGCGAACAGCGGGCTGAACGCCTCGCGCGGAAGGCCCAGCGCGTCGAGCAAGACCGCGGTGTAGAACTCCACGTTCGCCCGGAGCGGACGGTCCGGATGACGGGCCCGGAGAACGTCCTCGGCGGCCCGCTCCACTGCCCGCGCCAGCTCGAGGCGGGGCGTGCGGTGCCCCTCCTTCTCCAGGCGCTCCACCGCGCGCTCCAGCACCGCGGCCCGCGGGTCGCGCGTCCGGTAGATGCGATGGCCCATCCCCATGATGCGGCGCCCGGCCAGCAGCTCGCGCTCGAGCCACTCCACCGCCGTCTCCGGCCGGCCGATGGCGTCCAGCATGTCCAGCACCGGCCCCGGCGCACCGCCGTGCAGCGGCCCCTTCAGCGCCCCGATGGCCCCCACCACCGCCGAGACCGCGTCGGAACCGGTGGAGGCGATGACCCGGGCAGTGAAGGTCGAGGCATTCATCCCGTGGTCGCTCACGGTCACGAGGTAGGTCTCGAGCCCGGTCGCGCGATGGGTGGTGGCCTTCCCGCGCAGCATCCGGACGAGGTCCTCGGCGTGCCCGGCCTCGGGCTCCGGGCGGAGCGGCGCGAGCCCTTCTCGTCCGCGCCACCAGGCTGCGGTGAAGACGGCGGTCGCGGCGGTGAGTCGCACGGCGACGTCCCAGGGACTGCCCTCGCTCGGGATCTGCGCGAGGCCTCCTCGTAGCGCGTCCATGCCGTCGGCGGTGAGCAGCGCCCGCCCCAGCGAGTCCAGCTGCTCGAAGGCCCGGACCCGCTCCCGGCCGAGGGACCGGCGGAGCTCGGCGGCGGAGGTGGCCCCGGGAATTGACGTCCACAGCTCGCGGCAGAGCTCCTCGAAGGAGCGCTGGCCGCCGAGGCTCTCGACGTCGTGGCCGGCGATGACCAGCCGACCGCGCTCGCCGTCCACCTCGCTGAGCGCGGTGTCCGCCACCACCACGCCCTCCAGACCCGATGCCACCGACCCCGTCATGCGTGTACCTCCGGTTGGTTCTGTCCTAGCGTGGGTTTCATATGGATCCATCTGGATTCGACAATCCACATGAGACCCTCGTGGGCGCCCGCGAGGCCGCCAGGATCCTCGGCGTCAAGGTCGCCACGCTCTATTCATACGCCAGCCGCCGCTGGGTCCGCTCCTTCCCCTCGGGACGTCACCGCGAGAAGCGCTACCTCCGCGAGGATCTCGAGTCGCTCCGCCATCGCGCCGATGCGCGGCTGGGGCACGAGGCGGTCGCCGCGGGCGCGCTCCGCTGGGGCGAGCCGGTCCTCAGCTCCGCCCTGACGGAGATCCGTCCCGAGGGGCCCTTCTACCGGGGCCACCCGGTACTGGAGCTGGCACGGAACGCGCGCTTCGAGTCGGTGGCCGAGCTCCTGTGGAGCGGCAATTTCCCGGCCACCCTCCCCAGCTGGCGACGCCCGCGGGCGCTCCCCGCCGCGCTCTCCCGTGCTCACGGCAGCCCGATCGATGCCCTCATCTCCGGCCTCGCCGCGGTCCGCCTCGCCCGGCGTCAGGTGCCGGAGGCCGCCGCTCCGGCCCGTCGCCCCTCCCGGCGTCGTGCCGATCCCGACACGTCCGGGCGGCTCCTCACCGAACCGTCTCCTCCGGAGCTCGTCTGGACCCTGGTGGGTCTGGTCGCGGGCGCATGCGGCAGGCGCCCGTCGGACGCGCTCTCCGCACCTGACGTTGCGGCAGGCGTCCAGCGAGCACTCGGGGCGCCGGCCCGCGGACGGCCGCTGCTGGAGTCCGCGCTGGTCGCGTGCGCCGATCACGAGCTCAACGTCTCGTCGTTCGCCGCGCGGGTCGCCGCCTCCACCGGGGCGGACCTCGAGGCCTGCCTCCTCGCCGCGCTCGCCGCCTTCAGCGGCCCCCGGCACGGCGCGGAGAGCATGCGGGTCCAGGCGCTGGTCGTCGAGGCCGGTCGCCCCGAGCGGGCACGGAGCACGCTGCTCGCGCGAACGCGCAGAGGCGAGGCGCTCCCCGGCTTCGGCCACCGGCTCTACCCGGCCGGAGATCCGCGTGGTCCGCTTCTCCTCTCGCTCTCCTCGCGGCAACCGCGTCCCGCCCGGCACCTCGCGACCCTGGAAGCGCTGGTGTCGGAGGCAATGCGGCTGGGCCTCGGTGGGCCCAACCTCGACGTGGGGCTCCTCGCGGTCGCGCACGCCTTGCGTCTGCAGCCCTGGGCCGGCCAGGTCCTCTTCTGCATCGGCCGCAGCGCCGGGTGGATCGCCCACGGCGCCGAGCAGCGGACCTCGGGCGAGCTGCTGCGACCACGCGCCCGCTACGTGGGCCCCCGCTCCCGGGAGACGCCCGGGGAACCCCCCGCACCAGGGAGACGCTCACGGAGCGGCGCAGCTGCGCCGCGCGTCCAGGCTCATGCGCGCAATGGTGGCGCGCCTGCGGCCTCGCTGGGCCCGCGCGCTCCGGCACCGCGGTGATAGGGTCCGCGCGACATGCGCACCCTTCAGGGAAAGACGCTCTTCATCACCGGCGGAAGCCGGGGCATCGGCCTGGCCATCGCGCTCCGGGCCGCCCGCGACGGCGCCAACGTCGCCATCGCCGCGAAGACCACCGAGCCGCACCCGAAGCTACCGGGGACGCTCTACACGGCGGCCGAGGAGATCGAGAAGGCCGGGGGCCGGGCCCTGCCGTGCGTGGTGGATATCCGCTTCGAGGATCAGGTCCAGGCCGCGGTGGAGAAGACGGTGAAGACCTTCGGGGGCATCGACATCCTGGTGAACAACGCCAGCGCCATTCACCTCTCCGGGACGGCCGTGACCCCGATGAAGAAGTGGGACCTCATGCACGGGATCAACGTCCGCGGCACCTTCCTCTGCTCCCAGGCCTGCCTCCCGCACCTCGAGAAGGCGAAGAACCCCCACATCCTCAACAACTCCCCGCCCCCGAGCCTCGACCCGCGATGGTTCGCCCCGCACGTGGCCTACTCGCTGGCCAAGTTCGGGATGAGCTTCTGCGCCCTGGCCATGGCCGAGGAGTTCCGCGAGGAGGGAATCGCGGTCAACACGCTGTGGCCGAAGACGATCATCGCCACCGCCGCGGTCCAGAACCTCCTCGGCGGGGACGACAGCGTCCGCGGCAGCCGCAAGCCGGAGATCATGGCCGACGCGGCGCACGCCATCCTCACCAGGCCGAGCCGCGAGTTCACCGGACAGTTCTGCGTGGACGAGGATGTGCTGCGCGCCGAGGGGATGACCGACTTCTCGAAGTACGCCACCGTGCCGGGGGCCGAGCTCATCCCCGACTTCTTCCTCTAGGGGCTCGGCCATGGAATTCAGCACTCCGTCCCGCGTCGCCGACCTACTCCCCGCCATCCGCGCCTTCGTCACCGAGCGCATCCAGCCGCTGGAGCGGCGGATGCCGGAGGGGTGGAGCGCGCTCGAGCCGGAGCTGGAGCGGGTCCGCGCCGAGGTGAAGCAGCACGGCTGGTGGGCGCCCTTCTTCCACCGCGAGCACGGAGGCATGGGGCTGTCGCTGATGGAGTTCGCCTTCGTCAGCGAGGAGCTGGGGCGCACCCCGCTGGGCCACTACGCCTTCCACTGCCAGGCGCCGGACGTGGGGAACATGGAGATCCTCCACGAGTTCGGCACCGTCGAGCAGAAGCGCGCCTGGCTCGAGCCGCTCGCCGCAGGGCGCATCCGCAGCTGCTTCTCCATGACCGAGCCGGCGATGCCGGGCTCGAACCCGGCGTGGATGGCCCCCCGGGCCCGCCTCGACGGCGACGACTGGATCATCGACGGGCGAAAGTGGTTCACCACCGCCGCCGACGGGGCGCGGGTGGCCATCGTGATGGTGGTCACCGACCCCGAGGCCCAGAACGTCTATACCCGGGCGAGCCAGATCATCGTTCCCATGGATGCTCCGGGCGTGCGGCTCCTGCGGAACATCGCGGTGATGGGCGAGGCCGGGAGCGGCTGGGCCTCGCACGGGGAGATCGCCTACGACAACGTCCGCGTCCCTCGGACGAACCTGCTCGGCGAGCGCGGGACGGGCTTCGTCATCGCCCAGGCCCGGCTGGGGCCCGGGCGCATCCATCACTGCATGCGGTGGATCGGCATCTGCCAGCGCGCCTTCGACCTGCTGTGTGAGCGGGCGGTCTCCCGCGAGCTTTCTCCGGGGCGGCCGCTGGGCCTCAAGGGGACCATCCAGCAGTGGATCGCCGAGAGCCGGGCGGAGATCGACTCTGCGCGCCTGCTCGTCCTGCATGCCGCGTGGCGGATCGACCGTGACGGTGCTCACGCTGCGCGCGACGACATCTCGATGATCAAGTTCGTCGTGGCAAACACCCTGTTCCGGGTCCTGGACCGGGCCATCCAGGCCCACGGGGCACTGGGCATCACCGACGACACCCCACTCGCCTGGTGGTACCGGCACGAGCGCGGGGCGCGCATCTACGACGGGCCGGACGAGGTCCATCAGGCCGCGGTGGCGCGCCACATCCTCCGGTCGCGTGGCATGCCGGACCGCGGCGGGGGCTGAGCCGTGCCCGACCTGGATCCGACGCGGCCGGTCCGGGCGGGCGAGGAGCTCGACCCCGGGGAGCTGCGCCGCCTGCTCGACCGCCACGTCCCGGAGCTGACCGGGCCGGTGACGGTGGAGCAGTTCCCGAAGGGGCACTCCAACCTCACCTACCTGCTCCGGGTTGGCGGCACCGAGCTGGTGCTCCGCCGGCCGCCGAAGGGAGCGAAGCAGATCAAGGCTGGCCACGACATGCGCCGCGAGCACACGGTGCTCAGCAGGCTCCGTGGCGTCTGGCCGAAGGTGCCGCGGACGCTGTTCTACGTGCCCGAGGAGGAATCGCCGTTCGGGGTCCAGCTCTACGTGATGGAGCGGGTCCAGGGGCTCGTCTTCCGCGGGAGCCGGCTCCCGCCAGGCGTCGCGCTCGATCCGGCCGGGATGCGGGCGGTCTCCGAGACGGTGGTGGACACGCTGGTCGAGCTCCACGCGGTGGACCCGGCGGCCGCGGGCCTGGCGGACTTCGGGAAGCCACAGGGCTACGTGCAGCGGCAGGTCGCCGGCTGGACCGAACGGTACGCACGCGCGCGGACCGACGACGTGCCGGACATGGAGCGACTGGCTGGGTGGCTCGCCGCGCACATCCCGGCGGACCGGCCGGGATCGATCATCCACAACGACTTCAAGTACGACAACGTGGTGCTCGACCCCGCGGAGCTCACCCGGGTGCGCGCGGTGCTGGACTGGGAGATGGCCACGCTGGGGGATCCGGTCTCCGACCTGGGGATGACGCTGGCCTACTGGTTCGAGGCGGGCGAGGCGGAGATGGTCGGCCCCGCGGCGTTCGGGCCCACTGCCGTGCCGGGGAATCTCACCCGCGAGGAGATCGTCCAGCGCTATGCGGCGCGGAGCGGACGCGCGGTGGACGACGTGGTGTTCCAGTACGTGCTCGGCCTGTTCAAGGTCGCGGTCATCGCCCAGCAGATCTATTTCCGCTACCGGCAGGGACTGACGCAGGACGAGCGATTCGCGGGGCTCGGGTTCGCGGTGGCGCTGCTGGCGCAGGTGGCGGTGCAGGCCGTCGACCGGAACCGGATCAGCAAGCTCCTGGACTGAGGCGAGGCGCTCTCAGGGGTACAACACGTCCAGCGCCTCGGGCTTCTCCTCGTGGTCGGCGATGACGTCGTGGCATGCCCCGCTGCAGCTCTGCGGCACCGCATCGCCCTTGGCGTTGACGTGCTTCTTGTCGTGGCAGCGGTAGCAGCCCTGGTGCTGGAAGAAGTCCACGTACGTCCCCCAGGTGATCTTCATCTCCGGGTAGTTGTTGTGGGTCCACTGCTCGGCCAGGAGCTTGCCCGCGGCGGCGACCTTTGCCTTGCCGGCGTCATCCAGCGAGGGCGCGAGCTTCGCATAGGAGGCGTTGAGCGCCGCGGGGATGGCCTTCCTCGCCTCGTCGTGCGACGGGTAGCTGGCCTTGAGGACGCCGACCGCCTCCCGCTTGATGAAGGGAAGCCCCTTGTCGATCGCGCCCCGGGCCATGGCCTGGTCCACGAGGGTCTCGGGCTTCCCGAACTGGTGCGCCGGGCGGCTGTGACAGTCGGTGCAACCCATCTCGTTCCAGCTCGCTCCGGCCGGAGCGGGCGTTTCCTTGGCGACGAACTTGTCGCTCGAGCCGTCGGGGCGAGTCACCTCGATCTCGCTGATGGTCTTGCGTGACGGGTCCCCGAGGTAACGGATCTTCATGCCGTTGTGGGCATGTGCCCCCTTCCACTTCCCGTCACTGAATCCGCCGACGAGAGTCCGGAAGATGGTGACCTTCTCCACCGGCTTCTCCGAGTCGTCGTAGGAGCGCCAGATGTGCAGCTGATCCGGGACCGCGCGTTCGACGTCGTGGCAACGGGTGCAGATGCTGCTCGCGATCGGAACGGGCTGCGGCACCGGCCGAGAGTAGCTGTCGAAGATGAACTCCACCGCCTGCCGCGCGCCGTTCATCTTGGCCTTGACGAAGTGTCCAGCTCCCTCGCCGATATGACAGTCCACGCAGTGGACCTTGGCATGGGTCGTCAGCTGGTGAGCCGTCGCTTCCGGCTGCATCACCTTGTGGCAGGTTCCGCCACAGAAGTCGTCCGTCTCCATGACCTGCAGGCCCTTGTAGGTCGCCATGGAGACGATCATCAGATTGAGAACCGTCAACCCGAACGCCACCACCGCCACGGTCCGCAGGCGCGGCTTGTTGAAGTCCAGGACCGGGAACGCGCCGGCCTGACCGGCCTTCTCCCGCCGGCGCCGGAGCCGGAGCCCGATGGGGATCAGCACCAGCCCGAGGATGAAGATCAGCGGAAGGATCAGGTAGCTGATCAGCCCCGCGTAGTTCCCCACCTCCATCCCGGCGAGCTCCAGCGCCAGGATCACCAGGAAGGAGATGGCGGAGAAGGTGACCAGCAACACACCCGCCGCCGAGAGCCAGTGCCGGGTCGCGAGGAACACGAAGTCTCGGAGCGCCGAGAAGAGCTTTTTCAAGTTCGTCCTCCCGCCGGTTCTCCCGGCGGCGTACGAGGTCCTTTGGTCAGAAGTCGATCCGACCGTTGATGTGGTTGAAGCCGCCGTCGGGCAGCATCTTGATGTTCCCCGCCGAGGTGACCGAGCTCGAGTGGCAGCCGGCACAGCCGGTGATGCTCGAGCCGGGGTGGGCCCCGGTCTGCGGCGGGATGCCGTGGCAGCTTCCGCAGGCCGCCTCCGCCGTCCCGCCGTTGAACCTCGGCGTCCGATTGATGCCCGGCGCGGAGTCCTGCAAGAGGCTCGCTCCGGACCCGTGGCAATACGAGGTGCAGGTCCCGGCGTCCGCGTCGTACGAGACGACCGCGCTGTCCTTCCTGGCGCGGAAGCCGGCATCCGGCAGGCCCGCCTCCGGTGGGAAGACCTCCGCCGGTGGCAGGTGATCGATGTGCCCCGGGCTGCCGTACTCCGCCGGGACGACGTGGCACTCGCCGCAGGCCACGGGGGAGCTGAGCTTGTGCAGAGCCTCGAGGTGATCGCGGTGGGCTCCCACCGTCTTCAAGCTCGGGTCGGACCGTCCCAGGACGTCGATGGGTGGCGCCGGGTTGTCGCCGCTCCCGTGACAACCCACGCAGCTTCCCGCGGGTGCGGCCACGTCGATCACGCCGTTGGCATGAAGGATGGACCGGGGCTGATCGCCGATGAAGGTGTCGCGATGACAGGTCATGCACCGGGTATCCGGCCCGTGGCCGGGCGGCGGGAGTCCGTGGCAGCTGCCGCAGTCTGCCTGGGCCTGCCCGACCTTGGTCCACACCGGGGTGATCTGCATCGCGGTCGGATCGTTGAACGGCGCGTGGCAGTAGCTGTTCGTGCAGGTGGCGGCAGACCGGTCCCAGGCGAAGGAACCCGCGTACCCCGCGTCCACGACCACCGGGGCGGGACCCGTCAGCAGCTTGCCGCCCGACTGGTAGTGCCCCTCGTCGCCCGGCTGACTCGGCGTCGGATGGCACCTCTGACAGGGGAAGGCGGCGTGCATCGGGCCGTCGGCCGCGTGCGACTGGTGCGCGCCCACCGTCACCAGCGTCGTCGCCGACAGGTAGTCCAGGTCTCCTGGCGGGGCAGCGTTCGCCGCGCTTCCGTGACAGGTGTTGCAGGCTGTCACTCCGGAGGGGTGGCAGGTCTGGCAGGCGACGCCGACGCTGCCTCCGGTCAGATCCTGGCCATGGCAAGCCTGGCACCCGGACAGGTTGTAGACGGCCTGACGCAGCACGCGACCGTGGAACTGGTCGGTGTTCCCCGGATCCATCCACCCGTTGATGTGCACGGTGTACGGCCTGGGCTTGTTCGCGCATTCGACCACCCAGGCCTGGAGCTCGCCGAGCTCGGCCTGGGCGAGCGCCACGTGTCCACCGGCCAGAGTTCCCCGCGCGGCCTGGAGCACCAGCGAGTTGTCGTCTCCCGCTCGAGCCCGGTAGCTCCCGTCGGGGCGACGCGCCACGGCGGCGAGGTAGCTGTCTACCCGGTAGTCGGCCTCGGCCTGCGTGGCGCCGTGGCAGGACGCGCAGCGCGACTGGAGGAGTGGCCCCACCCCCTGGGCGTAGCTGTCGTCACACTGGGCCTGCCCGAGCTGCTGCTGAGTTCCGCTCGAGCACGCGCCGAGCATCCCCAGGACCGGGAGCAGGACCGCACAGGCTCGGACCCCTCGAGCTAGGGGTGACATGACAGGCACATGGGTTTGCCGTTGATCTCGGACGTGGAGTGCTTCGACAGCCAGACGGGCGGGTGCGGGTTTCCGCCCGGCGCGCCCACGCGGTGACAGGTGACGCAGTTGGAAGCGGCGCCCTGATCATGACAGGAGGCGCAGCTGACGATGTCCTTCCGGGCCTCCGTTCCGTGGAAGAGGGGACTGCCGGGAGTCAGCCAGCCCGCGGGATGCGGGTTGAGCGGGTTGTTCGAGTCCGACGTCAGACGCTGCTGACGGTGGCAGTCCGTGCAGAAGGACACCGGGTGGCACTTCTGACAGGCCGCCTGATTCGCCCTGGCCTCGATCGAGTGCCGGGTGATGAAGTCCCCCCAGTGGATCCAGTTCCTGTCGGGGCGATCCGGCTTGAGCTCCTCGGGCTTCATCGGCCGGGTACGCGCCGCGTGGCAATCCGCACACCAGTTCTGCTCGTGGCAAGTCTCGCAGGAGGCCGAGGTCGAGCGGGCGATCTGCGGATGGATCCGGGTGAAGTTCCCCTTGTGTCGCAGGAAGCTCTCCGGCTTGAGCGGGAAGTGGGTGAGGTCCACGTGGCAGGCGAAGCACTGCCCGTTGTCGAACTGCTGCTGGTGCGGATGGTCGTGGCAACCGAGGCAGCTCTTCATCGGAGGAACGGGCTTCTCGAAGCTCGTCTTCTCCGGCAGCGTCAGGTGACAGACCTCGCACTTGTCGTCCTTCTCCAGATGCTTGGAGTGGTCGATGATCAGGTACGGCGGCTTGTTGACGTAGGTACCCGGCTTGTCCGCCTTCAAATGGCACATCCCGCAGTTGCCGGCGTCCTTCTCCTTCTTGTGGCAGCCGAGGCAGACCTTCTCCTTGGGGAACGCTCCGGGCTTTCCCAGCTCGGTCTGATCGAAGATCCCCTCGTGGCAGGCGAGGCAGTCGACCCCGGCCTTGGTGTGACCGGCGTGGTTGGGGTTGAACTGGAGCTGGCTGCCCGAACCGGCGAGCGCCCCGCCGCTCACGACCAGGGCGGCCAGGACCAGCGGTGTGCTCGAGGGTCGCCGGCTCATCTCGCGGCCTTCGCGTTGAGGAATGGGAAGTCGTAACCGATCCGCGCGGTGAGGCTGTAGCGCGCCTGGAAGAACGGGGTCGTTCCCACCGAGCCGCTCAGCATCCCGTTCCAGCCGGGAGCGAACGCCCAGCTGACGCTGGCCGTTCCAACGAGCGAATCGTCTCCACCGTTGAGCTCGTTGTGGAGGATGGTCCAGTCCACGTCGCCGCTCAGCTTGATCTTCTGGTTCAACGGGTAGACCACCCACGTCCGGAAGTCGTTGATGCCGTTGGCGGGGACGACCCCGTTGTCGGGAACGTAGAGAAACCGCGCGTCCAGTCCCCAGGTCGCTCTGCGAGTGATCCGATAGGTGACGCGCAGCTCCGCCTCATCGCCGTTTGCGCCGTCCACCCACAGCCTCTGGTACTCGGCATAGAAGGCGAGTCGGGGAAGCGCCTGCCAGAACACGCCCGGGCCCAGCCCGTCGTTGTTGATGTTCGAGAAGACGCTGAAGATGGAGGTCATCGGCAGATAGAGGTCCGGCGAGGTGTGCTGGGCCTTCACGAACAGCTCGAGCGTCGGGAGCACCTGCCAGGACACGGTGAGGTCCGCGTCGGCGAACGCTCCTGCGCGCAGGTTCAGGATGGCCGAGGCCGTCGCCGAGAGGTTCGGCAGGAAGACCCACCGACCATCCAGTCCCAGGTCTTCCCTGGAGACGACGCTGCCGCTCAGGATCTCGATGAACGAGAGCCCGATCTCGCTTCCGTAGGTGGGCCTCCAGAACGCTCTGCCTCCGAAGGCAAACTCTCCGACGGGATAGCTGAAGCGCGAGACGACCGGTGCGCCGACGTAAGCGGTGATCCCGAAGCCCTTCGCGATCGCCACGGTCGCGTTCACCCCGTCCAGCTGGAGGACACGTGCCGCGCCGCCAGAGATGAGCTGCCTTCCCAGCGTCAGGTTCAGCCTGCGGTGGAACAGCGCCCCCTGGACGTAGAGGAGATCGATGTCGCCGGTGGTCCCGTTCCCGGTGCCGACAGGGTCACTGAGCGAGGCGAGCTGCCCCCAGGCAGAGAGCTGGATCTTGAGGTCATCCACCCCCGACATCTCGATCCCTCGTACCGTGAGGCCCACGATCTCCGTGCCCCAGAATCCGGTCCTCGTGTCCCCCGCCTTCCAGTCCGGCTGCAGACGGAGGACCGTGGTCGAGTTGGCGTCGATCACCGGACCCGCAGCAATCACGCCCGCATCGGAAGGCTGCTGCGCCGCGCCGACCACGCCCGCATCGGGAGACTGGGCCGCCGCCAGCGGCGCCCAGACGGCCAGAGCGAGTCCGAGTGCGGCGTTTCGGACGACCGTCATGGAGCTCATGGTCCCGGCTCCCGTTGGTACGGAGGGACGTAGGGCGACTCGATGTCGTGGACCGCCGCAACGGAGAGCGTTGCCGACGGGCCATGGCAGACCGGGCAGCTCTCCACCGGCGGCCCGCTGGGCGGGAAGAGGGTGTTCTGGGTCGCGTGCGCCACCGAGTCCCCGGTGTCGTGGCAAGTGATGCAGGCGCGGGCAGTCGGGTTCTGCCATGCGGTGTTGGCGCACTTCCCCGAGCTGCAACTCTGGCCGAAGCCGCAGGGCGCGCTGTCGGAGCAGCTGGCGCCGCTGTCCCGGTGGCAGTTGGTGCAGGACCGCACGTCCACCGGCGCGAGGATCTCCTGGAAGCCGCTCAGGACGTTGTTGAAGCCCAGGTAGCTCAGCGTCTTCGGCGGGATGCTCGGCGGCAAGCCGAGGTTGTTGCGCTCGACGTAGTTCTGCCGCAGCCGCGCGAAGTGGATGTCATGGACGAGCTGCTGGTAGTCGATGACGATGCCCGGCGTGGGGTCGACGGTCACCGTGCAGATGCCCGCGTTGCACGTCTCCCAGCCCGCGGCGAAGCCGGGGCAGTTCGAGTCGACGCTGCAGCCCATCCCGGTCGACCCCACCCCGCGGTCGAAGGCGTTCTGCGTGTGGCAGGTGCTGCAGGTCTCGCCGTTCTTCCGCTGGCCCCCGTGCTCCGCGAGATGCGGAAACCCCGAGGCAGTCATGCCGTGGCACGACCCGCACGCGGCCTGGGTCACCACCTGGCGTCCAGACGCCAGCTGGTTCACCCCGAACGCCACCGGCACCTGGGCGTCGATCGCATCGCGGATGCCGTTGGTGGTCCGGGCCCAGTAGAACCAGACGGTGTAGTTCCCCGGAGGGTTCTGCTGCGTCCCGGCTGCAGCGTTGTTGATCGGCGCGAGCGACGTCGGCGGCCAGGCGCCGGGAACGTAGGTGTACGTCTCGGAAGGCGCGTCGTAGGTCAGCGTCCCCGAGGTCTTCATGTTCAGCCCGCCACCGGCGCTTCCGAAGACCCGCTGCGGGTTGGACGTCGGCCCGGCGACGAGGAACGTCCCGGCCCATGCGCCATTGGTCTTGAGATCCGCGACCGACTCCGGGGTGGCCTGGTCGTCGAAGAGCTGGAACTGGAGCGTCGGCGTGTCGTTCACCTGGAAGCTGCCGCCCGGGCCCGTCCCTCCAGTCACGGTCACGTTCCGGAGGGTGAAGCCCTGGAGGCTGACCGGCGCGAGGTAGGTGGCGACCGCGTGCCGGGTCTCGATCGGAGACAGGCCGTTGGTCGGCCCGTGGCAGGTGGCGCACTGCGCGTCGTCCGGCTGGACGGCGTGCGTGGTCCGCTCGCAGTTGCCGGTGGTGGTGTTGCAGACCAGACCGGTGCCGAGCACCGAGCACTGGGAGCTGGAGGTGCAGTCCGAACCCGAAGGCTTGCCCAGGACGCTCGGGGGCTGGAGCGTCCCGGTGTCGAAGAAGAGGTTGTCGTGGCAGGTGCCGCAGGCCTGCCGTGAGGGCCGGGTCTGCCAGCGATCGTCGACGTGGCAGCTCGCGCAGTCCTTCTCCATCGCTGTGCCGGGGGGGGCTGGGTCGCCGGGGGGGGTCGCCCGGGAGCCGACGTC
>Ga0081540_1000119_pt1 | contig 84020 bp, 64 predicted proteins | sample TabmetS2T1R1_FD_71024 | JGI IMG/M metagenome (GOLD analysis project Ga0081540, IMG submission 71024) | Tabebuia heterophylla rhizosphere microbial communities from the University of Puerto Rico - S2T1R1 | ecosystem: Host-associated > Plants > Roots > Rhizosphere ...
GCATAGTAATAAGTGTCGGCGCCGCTGGTGATCGGTTGCGGCTCGCCTTTGCCATCTTGCGAGCGGACGTAAAGTTCATTCTCGCCCGTGACGTCCGAATTATAGGCGATCCATTTTCCATCCGGCGACCAAACCGCGTCGCGCTCATGCGCGCCTGAAGTCTTGGTCAGGTTGCGCGGCGTTCCGTTCTTTGCCGGCACGGAAAAAAGATCGCCGCGCGCGACTGTGATGGAGCGCTCGCCATCCGGCGCCAGGTTCACCGATTCGATATGTTTGGCAGCATCGACCAGCGCGCCGCGGCCAATAGCAAAATCTTCCTTGATTTCGATCGGCACTGGCGTTGCCTGACCGCTCGCCAGATCGTAGCGCCAGATGTATCCCGCTTGCTCGAACACGATGGAGTCTTTGCCGATCGACGGAAACTTGATGTCGTAGTCTGTAAAGTGTGTGAGTTGCTTGGTCTCCTTCGTCGCGATGTCGATAACAAACAAATTCATGCGGTTGTCGCGGTCGGAGATGAAATAGATCTTGTTATCCGGTCCCCACATCGGGCAGGTGTCCTGCGCCGGGTTGTTCGTCAGATTTTCCGTGGCGCCGGTTTTGAAATCGTAAATCCAAACATCGTCCGCCATGCCGCCACGATAATGTTTCCAGGTGCGGAACTCCCGGAACACCTGGTTATAAGCCATCTTGGAATCATCCGGCGAAAACGAAACAAAACCGCCGCGCGGTACTGGCAATTGCTGGGGTAATTCTGCGTCTAACCCGACTGCAAACAGCGAGCCGATGAAATCGTTGAACGACTTCATGCGCGAACGGAAGACGACCAGTGGCTTTGTGTTTTGCCACGCCATCACGAGGTTGTTGGGGCCCATGCGGTCGGAAATGTCGTCTCGCCCCAGTGTGGCCGAGGTCGTCAGGCGTTTCGGTACTCCGCCCTCCGCTGGCATGACGTAAATTTCCGTGTTTCCATCGTATTGCGAAGTGAAGGCGATCTGTTTCCCATCGGGCGAGAAGTGCGGGAATGAGCTGTAGCCGGGACCGCTGGTCAGGCGTCGCGCAATGCCGCCCTCTTTGCCAACTGTATAAATCTCACCTGCGTAACAGAAGACGATCTGCGTTCCATTCGTCGCTGGAAAACGGAGGAGCCGGGTCGTATCGGGCAATTTCTGCGCCGAGACCGTTGCAATCGAAATCAGATTGATCGCGATCAAATACAAAAAAATAAAAAACCGAGAGAATATGTTCATAGAAAAAGACGTGAAGTGAGGAAACTGCCGTCGAACAAACGGGATGCAACTCCGATTTCATTCAATAGTCGGCATCTAGACGATCATAATGGAGACGCCGCTAATTGGCGTTCTTGTCTAAATAAAAGTAGGGCCCCAGTCCGATGCCTTTTTTAAAACGGAAGGGGTGGGATTCGAACCCACGGTGAGTTTCCCCACGCTCGATTTCGAGTCGAGTGCCTTAAACCGGACTCAGCCACCCTTCCAAACGCTCGATATTGTCGATCTGATTTCAGGATGCGCAATTTTCGGACCCGCCGTGTGTTTGCAAAGGCGATGCGGCGCGTTCTGGCTGCGACCGATGTCGGATTTGGCTTGAGGCGAAATGATCCGCGTGGGATCATCTCGCAATTCTGGGTCGCTGTTGTGCGATCGACGGACGCTACATCGAGCCTTTGGCGAGGAACGCGGTCGATCACGGTGAATCGTCCGCCCACGGGACCAAAAAATGTTACAATTTTAGGCTTGCTATGCCTGAACCGAGGGCTGCATATTGTATGTCCCAAGGACAGCCAACGCTATTACTTGTTGTTCACTAGGATTCACAGGTTGTTTGCGACGCTGTTCACAAGTATTCGCACATTATTGAAAACTTCAACCCCTCATCGCCATGATTCAACTAAAACCCGGAATTCCGCCCGCCTCGCTTAAAGGGCCACGTGAACCGACCGTGCGCCGAAGAAACAAGGCCGACAAGAAGAAAAAAACCGGCCTGCGTTTTGAGCGCGTGTTCAGCGATGCCGCTGTTGCCCCATTTGATCAGGTTGAATGGGAACGGCGCACCGCCGAAATCACCGATGACAGTGGCAAAGTCATCTTTAAGCAGGAGGACATCGAAGTCCCGAAAAGCTGGAGCGCGCTGGCGACCAAGATAGCTGTCTCGAAGTATTTTTATGGCGATATCGCGAACGGCACTAATCCATATAAGGGGGGACGAGAAACTTCGGTGCGGCAGCTGATTCACCGCGTTACGCGCACCATTGCCGACTGGGGACTGGCGGACGGCTACTTCGCGGATGCGGAGGCTGCGGAAGTTTTTTACGATGAACTGACCTGGCTGTGCTTGAACCAGTACGGCGCGTTCAACTCGCCGGTCTGGTTCAACGTCGGCTTGTATCACCAATATGGCGTGGGCAAAGGCGCTGGCGCGGGCAATTATTTCTACAACCGGCAGACCGGCAAAGCGGAGCGAGCCGCGTCGCAGTACGAGTATCCGCAGGGAAGCGCGTGTTTCATTCAGAGTGTGGAGGACACGATGGAAGACATCATGCGGTTGGCGACCAGTGAAGCGATGCTTTTCAAGTATGGCAGCGGTACCGGCACCGATCTTTCTTCGCTCAGGTCAACAAGAGAAAAATTGAGTGGCGGTGGCAAACCCAGCGGGCCGCTCTCGTTCCTGAAAGTTTACGACCAGGTTGCGAACGTGGTGAAGAGCGGCGGCAAAACGCGTCGTGCCGCGAAGATGAATACGCTCAAGGATTGGCACCCGGACATTGAAGAGTTTATCGACGCAAAACAAAAGGAGGAAAAGAAGGCATGGGCGCTGATCGAGCAAGGCTACGATGGCAGTTACAACGGCGATGCATACGGCTCGGTCATGTATCAGAACGAAAATGTGAGCGTGCGGGTCAGCGACGAATTCATGGAAGGGGCGCTGCAAGGCCGTGAATGGTGGACGCGCCGCGTAACGGACGGCAAACCGTGCGAACGCAAAGACGCACGAACCCTGCTGCGAAAAATTGCCGAAGGAACACACATCTGCGGCGATCCCGGAATGCAGTTCGATTCCACGATCCACAAATGGCACACCTGCAAAGGTACGGACCGTCAGAATTCCACGAACCCGTGCTCGGAATATCTCTTCCTCGATAATACCGCGTGCAATTTGGCATCGCTGAATCTGATGAAATTTAAGACCCCGGAGGGCGACTTTGATGTCGAGCGCTTCAAATCGGCGGTGCGCATCTTCATCACCGCACAGGAAATCATTGTCGATAACGCGAGTTATCCGATCAAAGAAATCGCCGAGAACTCGCATGTTTTCCGCACACTTGGACTCGGCTACGCCAACCTTGGGTCGCTCATCATGAGCTACGGTTTCGGCTACGATAGTGTCGAAGGCCGGGCACTCTGTGGCGCGATCACAGGGATAATGACAGGCGAAGCTTACGAACAAAGTGCACGATTGGCGCGGGCAATCGGGCCGTTTCCGGGTTATCGAGACGCACGCGCCAGCGGCGTCCCGAAACCGGTCGCCAAGGACAACGTCGCACCGATGTTGGAAGTGATTGAATTGCACCGGGACGCGGTGCGCGACATCTCAGATGCGAAGGAATTTGCGCATTTGAAAGAAGAGGCCGCGAAGGTTTGGGATAGCGCTGCGGAACTTGGAAAGCGTTACGGTTATCGGAACGCGCAAGTCACTGTGCTAGCGCCGACCGGCACGATCAGTTTCCTGATGGATTGTGACACGACAGGAATTGAACCGGACATCGCGCTGGTGAAATACAAACTGCTTGCGGGCGGCGGAATGCTGAAAATTGTCAACCAAACAATCAAACCCGCCCTGGAGAAACTGGGTTACAATTCCGACGAGATCGAACGCATCGTCGCGCACATCGACGCTTTCGACACTATCGAGGACGTCACCGATACGGATGGATCGACAATTTCATCCGGATTGAAGCCGGAGCACTTGCCCGTTTTCGATTGCGCGTTCAAGCCGTTCAAAGGTGAGCGCAGTCTCAATTATATGGCCCACCTGCGAATGATGGCCGCAGCGCAGCCATTCCTTAGTGGCGCGATTTCTAAGACAGTCAACATGCCGGAAGCCGCCACAGTGGATGATATCATGAACACCTACGTCGAAGGATGGCGGCTCGGCTTGAAATCGGTGGCGATTTACCGAGAGGGCTCGAAGCGATCCGCGCCGTTGAACACCCGAAAGACGAAAGACATGGGCACTGTAGCCGCTGACGCTGACGACGGCATTGCGGATGCCACTGGCACCGAGGAACTTCAAAAGCGCATTCTCGAACTGCAAGAGGAAGTGGCGTCGTTGCGCGGCCTCGTCGATCAACCGGTGCGCCACCGCATGACCGACACCCGCATGTCGCTCACCCACAAGTTCGAGATCGCCGGTCACGAAGGCTACATCACTGTTGGGCTCTATGGGGACGGACAGCCGGGCGAGCTTTTCATCACCATGTCCAAAGAGGGCAGCACCATCGGCGGATTGATGGACACAGTCGGCACGCTCACTTCCATCGCCTTGCAGTACGGCGTGCCGCTCGAAAGCCTGATTAAAAAGTTTGCCTACCAGCGGTTTGAGCCCAGCGGTTTCACAAAGAATTCCGATATCCGGCACGCCACCAGCATCACTGATTACGTATTTCGCTGGCTGGGCTGCCAGTTCATCAAAGGCTACAAGGAAGCGACTTCACCCAACCGAGGCCAGCCCGACCTGCCGCTGAAGGAGATTGCGGAGATCGAGAAAAAGGCTGTGAACCGCCCAGTCTCGGATTTGGCCCGGACTGCTGAGAAAGAAGTGATTGACGTAATCACAAACCATCCGCCCGGCGATTCCGAATCTGGCCCGCAGAACGGGAACGGTAATGGTCACGCCGACCGTGTAACGGTCGCGCTTGGCAGCATTTTCATGGGGATCACCTGTTCGGTTTGCGGCAGCGACAAGGTGATCCGTGCCGGTGCCTGCGGCGTTTGCACGGAATGCGGCACCAGTCAGGGCTGCAGCTGAGAACGACGCGTCAATACGTAGTCTCTATAAGTCTAAATTTTCAGTTGCGCCGCTACAGTCCTGGATGCTGTCTTGGGATAGGATCAGGCTCCGTTCGATTTCTGAATTCAATGCGCGCCGCGATTGGACACACGCGCCAGCGTGGCTACAATGCGTCGCCCGTTTTTTCCGGACAATCTAATGAATAAACTCGACGCGCAGCGACAGAAGGAAATTCAACAAGCCGAGGAACTGCTTTTTGCAGGTCCGCAGGCGCTTGGTTTTGCCAAAGGTCTTTTCCAAGGCCATTTCGTTGCCGATTGGGTAATGCCGTATCCGCGCATCCCGGCGGAACAACAGGCCGAACTGGATGGAAGTCTCACCGAGCTTCGCCAATTTCTGGACGAGCATCTCGATCCTGCGGAAGTCGACCGAACAGCGGATATACCGCGCAGCGTGATTGATGGACTCGGCCGCGTTGGCGTGCTCGGCATGACTGCGCCTAAGGAATATGGCGGGCATGGATTCTCTCAAATGACCAACTGTAAAATCCTGGAAGAAATTGGTCGCCGCTGTGCTTCGACTTCCGTTTTTGTGAATGCGCACCACTCGATTGGAATTCGCGCGTTGTTGTTGTTTGGAACGCACGAGCAAAAGGAACGATGGCTTCCAAAATTGTCGACCGGCGAGCTGTTGGGGGCGTTTGCCCTGACCGAAAAAGAAGCAGGATCGGATGCGGCAAACGTGCAAATGCAAGCGCGACCAAGCGAAGACGGCTCGCATTTCGTTCTGAACGGTGAAAAACGCTATATCACCAACGCTGCAATTGCCAATGTGCTGACGGTAATGGCGCGCACGCCGCTGCCCGGATCGGACAAGACCTCGATCACGGCCTTCCTGGTCACACCGGATATGCCCGGATTCGAAATACTCGAAGCTCGAATGCCGAAGATGGGAATCCGCGGCACGGCGACTGGCCGATTCGCGTTGCGCGACGTCAAAGTTCCCAAGGAAAATATTCTCGGCCCGCCGGGCAAAGGCCTCAAGGTGGCGCTGACCGTCCTCGATTTCGGGCGCACAACATTCGGCGCGTGCTGCACCGGTGCGGCCAAGACTTGTTTGCGTCTGGCGATTGACCATGCAAACACGCGCAAGCAATTCAACAAAACACTCGGTAATTTTCACCTGGTCCAAAAGAAAATCGCGCGCATCGCGGCAGACGCTTACGCGATGGAAGCAATGACCACGATCACCGCGTCGCTAATTGATCGCGGGCTGGAGGATTACATGCTCGAGACAGCGATGCTAAAAGTGTTTACGACCGAGCGCCTTTGGGAGTGCATCAACGACGTATTTCAGATTTATGGAGGCTCTGCGTATTTTGTCGATCTTCCGCTAGAGAGAATGATGCGCGATGCACGCATTAACCAGATTGGCGAAGGCGCGAATGAAGTCCTGACTTCGTTTGTGGCACTGGTGGGGATGCGTGGACCGGGCATGGAATTCAAGGAAATCTACGACACGATGATGACACCCACACGGGAGCGGGGCATCGCGAAAGCGTGGGCAGCTGGCAAGCAGCGGCTTGGCGCCACCGTGCGCGTCCCCGAGATTCCAGTACGCAGCGCCCAGCTGCGATCGTTGGCCAATCAACTTGGTCGCCTGATCTGGCGTTTTAATATAGCTGTGAACCGCGCACTGATCACCTACCGCGAGCCGATTCTTGATATGCAGCTTGTCCAGGAGCGGATCGCAAACGCGGCAATGGACCTTTTTGCCTCAACCTGCGTGCTCAGTCGATACGATACCGAGCTTCAGTTTTCGCAACGAAACGGAAATTCTTCTTCGCCGGACCAGTTCGCTGCGGATTTGTTCTTACGAAAGTCATTCCGCCGGATTCGCCATTTTCTCGCAGGACTGACGGATAACGACGATAAGTCCGTGCTTGCGACAGCGAAGTCGGTTTTGGGTAAGGCAGAAAACTAATTCCGAACATGTTCGCGAGAGTGAATTTGCCCGCGCATCTCCACTGATAATGGTGCCAGGAACGGTTTGGCGCGCAAAAATATAAATTCACGTCCGCGCTGCCGTGTCGGCAGCACGCCAATACCGGCGAAATCGTCGGCGTTTTAGATTACTGGCCGTTACGATGGCCTAAAATATCCAGCGCGCCATGCGTGGTCGGAATTGCAGCGACCCGGTCGCAAGGTTGCGGGATGCGGGAGCCACCGCTCACAGTGTAGCATATCTTCTTTGAGGTCTTGATGACCTGCTGTGGTTGTGGCCGGAGCACGACGTTCTTGCTCGGATCAGCAGCAGCCGATGCGCAAAACGCGAGCGCAAGCACGACGGCTGCGCATCGGACCGACCAGCCGCCCAGGCGACTTGGTCTGCCTATTGTTTTCACGGCCCTAGTGTGATTCCCCTTCAAATCGTATGCAAGCCTATTTTGCCGTCATTTTGAGACAACAACCCGATATTTTCGGCCACCGCGCTCCTTATTAATCCGTCCAAAGAAAATGCTCCAGCCGCAGATTGGTAAGGCGCGCTTTTGCTTCTTCGCTCCGGCTGCCTCCCGCGCCGGCCAGTTTCTCATAGATAGCAGCCGCAGATTCCCACTTCGAATCTTCCTCCAACAGGCGTGCAGCGTTAAACCCAGCCTTGTAATACCAGAAGAGTTCGCGCCGCGGATCCGGACGGGTGTCTTCCTCCAATATTTCGTAAAAAGTGGCAAGCGCATTGGCGCGCTCGCTTTTTTTCTCCAAACATAATCCCTTCTTAAACAGTGCCTGGTTGCGCCAGTGAATCGGCTCGTCCTTGTCGGAGGCGAGCTGATCATAGATCTCGATCGCACGCTGGTAGTTGTTTGGATCGGTTGTACCCATCTCAAAGAAAATGTCGCCTTTGGCACACAGCGCCTCGCGTTTCTCGGAAGCACCGGCATCGCTCTTTAGGACCTCATCATATAAGGCGAGGGCGTCCTTGGATTTGCCAAGCTTGCGCTCGATCACAGCCTGCTCATTGCGCGCAGCCCATCGAAGCGGGCCGTTTTGCCGCACGACCTGATCAAACAAAACAATTGCGCGGTCCAACGAATGTTCACCCATGCTGGCCATTGTTGACTCTGCCGCGAAGAAGAGGGCTTTTTCACCAAGCGAATTGTCGGGGGTCTGTTGCGCAATAATTTCAAACTGCGTCTGTGCGTTCGCAAAGTCCTGGCGTCGGTAATAAAGCTCAGCCAACTTCATTCGAACTTCCGAAGCGAAAGGCGAGTTTCCATGTTGTTCGAGGAAGCGTTTGGCAAGCTCAATAACTTTTGCTTCGTTGCCACCACTTGATTCCTCAACCCAGATATCGAGATAATCCCCGCGTTCCGTGGCTGCCGCCGTTGGAGAGTCGGCGGCGCGAGTCAGATAGTTGCGCGCTTCATCGAGGCGCGGTGGCGAGGCATGAAAAGCCAGTTCCGCCAGGCTGACCAAAGCTTCCGACACGCGAGGATTCTTTGGAAAATCATGAATGAACTGTTGCAGCGATCTTGTCGCTTTTTCTTCGCTTTTTGCCGCTTGCACCAAGCCTTCCTCCAATCGTAGATCGGCAAGCGCCTCTTCGTCGCCACCCAATTTTTCCAGATCACGGTAATCTGCCAGAAAACGTGTATGGTCACCAAGTTGGAGCCAGCCGGTGGACGCGTTGAAAAGCGCAACCTTTGCCCATGGCGAACCGGAACGCGCGATTTGTTCAAAATCTACGGAAGCTCTGCCAAATCGCCTCGCCAGGTATTGCGCTCGGGCGGATAAAAAATCGATTTGGGTAAGCGAAGACGGCGCGGGATGAAACGAGCGGGCGTCGTTCAAAATTGCAATCGCCTCATCGAAGTGTTTGTCCTCCACCTCGAATTTTGCAAACTCGAGCAGAGCGAGCGCAATCGCCGGAGATTTTACGCCGGTGCGGCGAAGATCGGTAAATAATTGTCGAGCCCGCTCCCTGCGGCCGGCGCGAATTTCGAACCGGGCGAGATACCATCGCGCAAATGTTCGTCGTGGCTGTTCGGGGCTGCGCACCCATCTCTCCAGTTCGTTGCGGGATGGTTTGTGTTCCTCACGATACAACTCATCCAGTCTCGCAAAGAGAAGAGGAAGATTCGGATCTGCTGGATGGCGATCAATAAACTGTTCAATGACGTCGTCTGCGATTTCCGGCGTTTTAAGTTGCACTTGCGCTTCCGCAACACCAAAGACTGCCGCAATCAGCGTGGAGTGAGCAGCTCCTTGTGGTCTTTTCAAGACACCCTGAAAAATGCCGATAGCTCTTTCAGGTCGCCGCTGCATTAATTCCAGCCGTCCCCGCAACACCCGGCGTTCTCTTCGTTCCGCGACGGATGTGGGCTCCATTTCTTCAAGAAGACGACGCGCACCGGCAGCATCGCCCGTTTCAATGCGCAATTCGGCTGCTCGCAGCTGCGCTCGCGTTGCCCATTCCTTGTCATGAATGAGCGGCATAAACTTCTTTAGCGCTTCGTCGCGCCTTCCCAATGCACGCAGCATTTCCGCCGTTCCAAATATCGCCGCGGTGCGAAATCGCGACCCCTGTTCGTTGGCCAGTTGCTCGTAAAGCGGCAGGGCTTCACCCCATCGATCCAGGCTGGCAAAGGCCTGTGCGCGCCAGAATTTTGCCCAGGATAGTTCGCGTACCCGGCTATCTGCCAATAAGACCAGAGCATTCTCTGGGTGCTTTGCAGCTATTTGCGCTTCGGCAAGCTTCTCGACGACAGCGCGCCACTCGGATTCAGGCAGATTGTTGTTTAACAATCCCTGCAACCGCACGACTGCTACTTCCGGCACCCCTTCTCCGATCGGCGCGCTGCTTTCGGAAAGTTCGTTGGAAAAGTCTGCGCGGGCCAATGGCGCGAGCAGGCACATCAGGCACATCAGTCCTATGCGTCTTTTGAGGCTCATGTGTTCTTCAATGACGCCCGCAGATATTGTCCGGTACAACTGCCTGGCAACCCGGCAATATTCTCTGGCGGGCCTTCTCCGACGATCTCACCGCCACCCGCTCCGCCCTCGGGCCCCAGGTCAATGATCCAGTCCGCGCACTTGATCATCTCCAAGTTATGTTCAATTACGATTACCGTATTGCCTGCGTTGCGAAGCTTCATTAACACTTGCAGCAGTTTTTCGATATCGGCAAAATGCAATCCGGTCGTCGGTTCATCAAGGATGTAAAGCGTGCGTCCAGTCGCCTTTTTGGCAAGCTCGGTGGCCAATTTTACCCGCTGGGCTTCTCCGCCGGAAAGAGTCGTTCCAGCCTGACCAAGTCGTAGATAGCCGAGCCCCACATCCAGCAATGAGTCTAGTTTTTCCGAAATGCTGGGCACATTCCGAAAAAAACGGGCCGCTTCGTCCACGGTCAGATCAAGGACATCCGCAATGTGTTTGCCCTTGTACGTGATCTCGAGAGTTTCGCGGTTATAGCGTTTGCCGTGACACACCTCACATTCGACATAAACATCGGGCAAAAAGTGCATCTCGATCTTAATTAGCCCGTCGCCTTCGCAATTTTCGCAACGGCCTCCTTTGACGTTAAAGCTGAAACGTCCCGCGTCATAACCGCGCACCCGCGCCGCGGGTAATTGACTGAACAATTCGCGAATCGGAGTGAACGCGCCCGTGTAGGTCACTGGATTCGACCGTGGCGTTCGTCCAATCGGGCTTTGATCGATCACAATTGCTTTGTCGATTTGTTCTACCCCGCGAATCGCCCGATGGGCGCCCGGTTTATCCTTTGCGTTATGGAAACGGCGAAACAGCGCGCGTCGGAGAATGTCGTCCACCAAAGTGGACTTGCCGCTGCCGGAAACGCCGGTCACACAAGTGAAACAACCGAGTGGAAAAGAAACGGTGATGTCTTTCAAATTGTTTTCCGTCGCCCCGACCAATGTTAGCCAGCCTTCGGACTTGTCGGTCGACCGCGGTTTGGCGCGCTGCTTGGGAATGGAAATTCGGGCGCGGCCGGAAAGGTAATCGGCCGTCAAAGAATTCTTCGCACGCAGCACATCTTCGAGTTTACCTTGCGCGACAATCTCGCCGCCACGCGGACCCGCACCGGGACCAAGATCGATGATATGATCAGCGGCCCGTATCGTTTCTTCATCGTGCTCGACGACAATGACGGAATTGCCGAGGTCACGAAGACGCCACAGCGTCCCCAACAGCCGTGCATTATCGCGCTGATGTAGTCCAATGCTTGGTTCATCGAGAATGTAAAGGACTCCAGCGAGCCCGGAGCCGATTTGGGTCGCCAAGCGGATTCGCTGGGCTTCGCCTCCGGAAAGGGTTCCGCTCTGGCGATTAAGTGTGAGATAACCGAGACCAACTTCAATGAGAAATTGCAGGCGGGACTGAATTTCGCGCACCACGTCACGGGCGATGGCCCGTTGCTGCGCAGTCACCTCGAGCGCCGCGATAACGCGCGCGGCCGCTTCGGTCGTCAGCTCGCTCAACTGATGAATGTTCAACTCGCGCGCCTGCCGATCCTTTATGGTAACCGCGAGGATTTCCGGTTTGAGCCTTGCTCCCTTGCATACCTCGCATGGTTCGTATGCCATGAATGATCGAATGCGATTGCGAGTGAATTCGCTTTGAGTCTGCTCGTATAGGCGCTGCATCTGGGGCACCAGTCCCTCGAAGGGTTTCGCAACTTTTCCCGCGCCTGCAGGACCATTGTCGCTGAAATTCATTTCGATCGGCGTTCCGTTGGTACCGAAGTAAAGCGCTTGCTTGAATTGTTCCGGCAGTTCGTTGAACGGCACGTTTTCATCGATGTGGAAGTGCTTCACGAGCGCCTTTTGCAGATGCCGGTAGTACGTCTGCATTCGCTTCGCCCCACGCCGCCAAGGCGTGATCGCCCCTTCAGCCAGAGTTTTCCCCGGATCGGAAATCATCAGCTCGGGATCGCAAACCAACTGGGTGCCAAGTCCATGGCAAGCCGGGCATGCTCCGAGGTGGCTGTTGAAGGAAAAATGTCTCGGCGTTAACTCGCCGATTCGAAAGCCAGTCGCGGCGTTTCCATAATCGGTGGAGTAATGCTGTTCCTCCCATTCGGCCGTTGGACCGTTGGATTGTTGGAGGGTTGGGGCAACGATTTTCTCATTACTCCGTTTCTCCATCACTCCATCACCGGGTCGTTGTCGCAGGACGACCACCCGATTCCCGCCCCATTTCAACGCAGTTTCAATTGAATCAGTAAGACGGATACGAATGCCATCACGCACGACTAACCGGTCCACTACCGCCTCAATGTTGTGCCGTTTGTCCTTGTTGAGCCGGATCCGTTCAGAGCGATCCAACTCCATAATTTGACCGTCGATCCGCGCGCGAACGAATCCTTCGCGCCTGATCTTTTCTATTATGTCTCGAAACTCCCCTGGCTGATTCTCGATTAGCGGTGCCAGCAAAATGATTTTCGACTCCGGCTCGTAAGCAAGGATTTGATCGACAATCTGCTGGGGCGTTTGTCGGCTTAACGCCTGGCCCGTCACCGGATCATGCGGCTGGCCTACCGCTGAAAAAAGGACCCGTAGATAATCGTAGATTTCGGTCGTTGTCGCGATGGTAGATCGGGGATTGGCTCCAGCGCTGCGTTGCTCAATGGCGATAGCCGGCGAAAGTCCCTGGATGAAATCCACGTTTGGCTTTTCCATTCGATCGAGAAATTGCCGGGCATAAGCGGAAAGGCTTTCAACGTAGCGGCGTTGTCCTTCGGCATAAAGCGTGTCGAAAGCGAGCGATGATTTTCCCGAACCACTCAAGCCGGTAATAACAACCAGCTTTTCCCGCGGAAGTTCCACGTGAAGGTTCTTAAGATTGTGCTGGCGAGCACCGCTAATTTTGATGACTTGTGCAGGCATTCTGACGGGGAATGTCGAACCTATTAGTTAAACACGGGCGCGGGTTTTCTCCAGCAAAATTGCGTAATCAAAGTAAAATAGAACGCTTGCCGGCGCGGAGTTCGGTGCGTGTCAAACAACGGTCTCAATCGTCATCCCGTTTCACTACGAAGGATCAAGACCGAAAAACGTTTCGTTGTATCAATGTTTCTGGACAGGCTCAGACGAAGAGCCCGAACCGCCGGCCACGCTACCGGGGATTGCAATAGTACTGCACGGCATGAAGCCTTTGGCTCAGGAAAGGGGCTACTTCGGGCTGAGCTTCAAAACCACTGCTTCCGCGGGTGGATTTTCGGCCGCAATCCATGCATAGCCATCAACCTGCGGCAATCGCGCAGCTTTTTCCTCCATCTCTTTCTGGGACACGAAAAGCGCGTAAACCGGACGCGATTCACCTAAGCTACGTTTGACCAGAGACAGGGCTTGTTCGCGATCGTATGTCACGACATTCCTAAATCTGACATAGCGCTCCCCATCGATATGCGCCGCCACAAATGAGTCCGGCAAAAGCGCATTTAAGAAAAGAGGATTAATATCCGCTAGAATCACTCCCGGTTGGCGCCCGAACATCTCAAGAAAATGTCTTTGCGCCATGAACCACGGGGAAGGGCGCTGTGGAGTTGGGAAATGAAGGGCGTCCCACGTCTGCAACCGATTCCAGTCCGCCTGGCTACCGGGCGCAACAGTGGGAGTATTAGAAACTGAGCGCGAAGGGTAACCCAGACAGGCCGTTACAAAGAGAACGAAGATTGTCAGAGAAGCGATGGCTCGTCTTGCCACGAAAAGATTTTCTGCTGCCCATGTTACAGGTAGAACTGCAACCGCGACCAAGACAATCAGCAGTGGCAGGTAGTACCACACCACCGCCCAGGGTATCATACTCGTCATCGTAAAGAAGCTCAAACCAGCTAGAAAAGCGCAGATCACGAACCGGTTAAGTCGGATGAAGAACATCCCCACGCAAACCAAAAGGATAAATGGGGCCACAATGGAGGTTCCTGTACCAAAATAGCGGACCGCAGAAAAGAGTTTTGGATGGAGAGTTATTTCTCTCCATAGCATGGCAGCATTGTTTGGGATGTACCGGGGAGAAAACACGGACCTTACTGGGCTACCGAACCAAAAATCGTATCCTGTTTTGAAGGGCGAATGAAACTGAATGGTATTTAGCGCCAGGGTCGGGCTGGCGGCCAGCGCGAAGACGGTCATAACGGCAACGCAATGGAGAAACCAGCGCAGGCGTCTTCCCTCACTTGGGAAAAGAGCCATAGCCAACAGCAGCGGTGCGAAGAAGAACGATTGCACACGAACGTTCAGTGAAAGACCAAGGAAAATCGCCGATAGATAGATTTTCCAGCGACGTTCCTGCTTGAGGCCCAGGTAGGCAAACATAAACGCCAGCACAATGAGGGTGGAAGCGCTGATATCGCTCAATGATGAGCGGCAGAAAGTAAAGAAACCGGGCATGGTCGCTAGCAAAAGGGTGGCAAACCCACCGGTCAGCGGCATCTCGAGATAGCTGTAAAATGCAAACGTGGCCAAGAGCAAAAGCAGGCCGATTGTTTGGTTTGTTCTAAACGGCGCAAGGATGGAATCTGCATCAGGAAGGACCTTGAGCCAGGGAAGCATCAATGCCGGATAGCCCGACGGCCATATCGACGGCAGCTTTTTGTAACCGAAGTTCAAGTAGGGATACCCGTCCCTCATGATGGCTTTTGCCTGTGCGAAATACCATGATGAATCCGACCAACCGAGATCCAACAATCCGGTTTTGTAATAATCAATTTTGAGAACGGCGAAATAGTAGAAGGTCAACGCACAAAGGAGGAGAGCCATCCCAATTAAGAATCGTGTAGTTGTGGAGTTTCTAGTTGGGACGGACAGCATACAGTGAGGGTGGGGATGCTAGTCCGATGTGGGGTTCCCAACAAGTTCGCGTGCAAACAACTACCGGAGGTCCGTTTCAAATACAATTTGGAGCCCGGGCGGGTTTGAAGGAAACTGGACAAGAGTTGGCGATGGATAGCGCGAAAGCAGATTTGCAGTCACAAGAAAGAGCCGGCATGCGTGTCGCTCAGAACCAATTCGCGCCGAGCACGGAGATGTGGGGAGTCGCCGCGCTCGATCAAAGGCGCATGCGGACCCGGGATCATCTGTCAAACATTGCGCCTCGACGCGAGAGCTGGATCAAGCACAACCGATACTACTACGAATTGCTTGGTCGCCTTCTTCGATTTCTGGTGGAGCCTCAGAAAAAAGTGCTTTCGGTTCGTTGTGGCACCGGCAACCTTTTAGCCGCCGTTAAACCAGGTGATGGCAAAGGCGTCGATATCTGCGCCGCGATCGTGGAAATCGCGCAGCAACGGAATTTGTCGTTTAATTTCGCGGTCGCTTTCCCGGACAAGGACGAATTCCTGCAAACATTCACGCCGGGCGAGAAATTCGATTACATCTTATTTAACGACATCGGTGATACCGTGGATGTACTTCAGGCGTTCAAGAATTTGGGGGCGCTTTGTGAACGGCACACCCGGGTATTGGTAACAACGTACAATCATCTGTGGGAACCGCTGGTCGCTCTTGCGGAATGGATCGGGATGAAGGTACCGCGCACCGAGCAGAATTGGCTTTCGACCGCCGATATTCGGAATTTGTTGAACTTAGCCGGTTTTGAAGCTCTTGAAACGCATCGAATCGTTCTTTTGCCGAAGTATCTGCCACTGCTGTCTGTTTTTTTTAATCGTTTTTGCGCGCGTCTTCCATTTCTGAACAGGCTCTGCATGACGCAGGTGGTCGTTGCGCGAATGGTTCCACCGCCCGTTGCAGTGGAAGACCTTGCCGTATCGGTCGTCATTCCATGTAAAAACGAGAAAGGAAATGTTGAGGAGGCCGTTCGCCGCATCCCGGCTCTGGCGGGCCGGACCGAGATCATTTTCTGTGACGATCAATCGACCGACGGCACCGCCGAGGAGGTTCGGCGAATGCAGTTGTGCTATCCGGAAAGGGGGATTCGTCTCGAACATGGGCCGGGCGTTTGTAAATCACGAAACGTATGGACAGGCTTCGATGCAGCCAAAGGTGATGTGTTGCTGATTCTCGATGCTGATCTGACCACAATTCCAGAAGAGCTGCCTTACTTCATCGAAGTTATCGTTTCGGGAAAGGCAGAGTTTGTTAATGGATCGCGCCTGGTCTATCCGGTTCCAAAGGGAGCAATGAACGGAGCAAACATGCTGGGCAACAAGTTTTTCAGTGTCGCTTTCACCTATCTCCTCGGCCAAAGTGTAAAGGATACTTTGTGCGGCACGAAGGTCCTCTGGAAAAGCGATTGGGAACGAATCAAGCCAATGCTGGGAAGTTGGGGGACCGAAGATCGTTGGGGAGACTACGAACTCTTATTTGGTGCTGCGAAATTGAACCTTAGGATTCTGGACTTGCCCATTCACTACCAGGAACGCATTTACGGTTCGACAAAAATGACCAAAGTCTTTCGCAACGGACTTGTCATGCTAAGAATGTGCTGGCATGGATTCCTAAAGCTGAAACTCGGCTACTAATGCGGCGTGAGACTTGGGCTCCAGATTGCTCGCCAATATATCGAATGGGAACTCGAGATCGTAGCGAGGTAAACGTTTTGTAGTGCAAACGCGCATTGCCAAAGAAGTTCAACACGGCCAATTCTTGGCCGACCATGGAGCCGGCGAAATCTGGAATTGGGAGAGTCCAGCCGGCAGATTACGTTTGGCGCGGCGTGTGAAGATGCTTAGCAGTCATCTGAAACCCGGGATGAGGGTACTCGAGCTGGGATGTGGCGCCGGCCACTTTACTCAGGAACTAGCGCGCTCGGGGGCGGACATTATTGCGATCGACGTCTCACCCGAGCTTCTGGAAATCGCCAGGAACAACTGTTCCTCGCCAAATGTTCAATATCAAATTCAGAACGCGTACGCGTTGAGCTATTCTGAAGCCGTGTTCGACTCCGTGGTCGGCAGCTCTGTGTTGCACCATCTCGAAATCGAGGAGGCGCTGCGCGACGTACACCGGGTGTTGAAGCCGATGGGTACAATCTATTTTACAGAGCCGAATATGCTAAACCCTCAGATCGCGATACAGAAGAATATTCCCTGGATTAAGCGAAAGCTTGGCGACTCACCAGATGAGACAGCATTCTTACGGTGGCCACTGTGGCGGCTGCTGGAACGAACAGGCTACCGTGACGTTCGAATCGATGCGTTCGATTTTCTGCATCCAAAAACGCCAGCTGCTCTGATCGACCACGTAAAGGCGTTCGGACGGTTTCTAGAGAAGGTGCCTGTCATCTCGGAATTTGCGGGCTCCCTTTATATTCGTGCCGTCAAATGAGCAGTACGTCGACGGTCTTGCAGGGCCCGGAAGCGGAAGACCGAGCCGCAACGTTGCGTAACCGCGCGCGTCTCGGCGCCAACAAGAATCTGCTTTTTTGGTATCGCGAGCTTTACCGGGATCAATTCCGAGACCTTCCCAATCCGCAGACGCTTTTGATACTCGAGGTCGGAAGTGGCACTTCGCCGCTCAAACAATTTCTTTCGAACGTTATGACAAGCGATGTACTTGATCTTGACTATCTCGACCTTGTGTTTGACTGCCACGAGATCGACAAACTGGATGCAATCAAGGACAGCAGCATCGATGTCATCACACTCACGAACGTGTTACATCATCTGAAAAGCCCTATCGAGTTTCTTAACCGTGCGGCGAGCAAGTTGAAATCGGGCGGCAAAGTGATCGCGACTGAGCCTTTTTTTTCCGTGTTATCAACGCCTATTTTCAAGTATCTGCACCACGAACCAGTGAATTTCGGGATTTCCGAGCCTGAGTTAGGCGAGGTGCGAGCGCCGCTCGCATCGGCTAATATCGCGTTACCGTGGCTAATATTTTGCCGGCGGCGTGAATGGCTGCAAAGATTAGGCAAGAGCTTCGATATTTCGACGCTTTCCACCCGGCCTTTCAGTGCCCTATCGTACATGGCTACCGGTGGAATCTCGCGAAGGCTGCCGATTCCGCGTTTTCTGTATCGCGCATTCTTCTCAATGGATTTGGCTCTCAGCCGCTGTTTTTCGCGGTTCTGCGCGTCGTTCTTTACCTTAACTCTGACGCGGCGCTGATGTCGGGAGATTCAGTTCTTCGCGGTGTTGGAAACAAGATTTATCAACACGCCTTTCCCATTTATCGGCCTCTGTATGCCGCTTACAAGGCCTACGCCGATCGCGTGGAGCGACAGGTGCTAAAAAAGATTTTGTTTGAAGGCGCTGTGACCGTAGATGTGGGCGCTAACATCGGAATTTACTCGGAGTTTCTTTCCCGCTGTGTGGGGCCGACTGGGTTGGTTCATTCCTTCGAACCGTCGCCGGACAACTTCAGATTGTTGTCTACTGCCACACGTCATCTTTCAAACGTCCGGCTCACTCAGGCTGCGGTCGGAGAGCGGAGCGGCCAATGTATGCTTTACATTTCAGACAAGCTAAACGTTGATCATCGAGCGTACAAGGCAGATGACGATTCACGGCGGACCGTTCCAATTCAAATGGTCGCGCTCGACGATTACTTTAAATCCGGCCAACGCGTCGATCTCGTCAAAATGGATATTCAAGGATACGAGCTTCATGCGTTACGCGGTGCGCGCCGGGTGCTGCAGGAAAACCCGAACATCAATCTTTTGCTGGAGTTTTGGCCTGCTGGATTGGCCCAGGCGGGCGTCGGCTGGGAAGAACTTGTCGAGACCCTTCAGCGCTTGAATATGAATCTGACTCTGATCGGAACTCACGGTTTGATTCCCTTCGATGCGCATGATGTTCGAAGCGATGTCTCCTGGTATGTGAATGTTTTCGCCCATCGTACACGCAGTCACACGCAGAATTGGCAGGAGTAATGTAGCCCGGGATTTCTAGGCAAAATCGTCTTACCAATTATCGTCGAGTAAATGCGCACAATCATCGTCACTGGATCCGCCGGATTGGTTGGTTCGGAAACCGCAAAGCGGTTTGCTCAAGAGGGGGCGCGTGTTATTGGGATTGACAACGACATGCGCGCGCAATTCTTTGGCGCCGAAGCATCGACCAAGAGGACGCGTGATGATCTAATCGCGAACGTCCGAGGTTATGATCATTATGACCTCGACATTCGGGACGCTTCCGTAGTCGCCAAGCTATTCAAAAGCTATTCCGGAAAAATCGACGCGATTGTGCACACAGCCTCACAACCATCTCATGATTGGGCGGCCCGCGATCCGCAGACCGATTTCACGGTTAACGCAAATGGCACTTTGAACCTGCTCGAAGCAGCGAGAATATTTTCTCCTGAGGCGCCGTTTATTTTCACTTCAACAAACAAGGTCTACGGCGACACACCCAACCAATTGCCCATGCAAGAATTGCCGACGCGGTGGGAAATCGAGCCAGGGCATGAATATGAGCAGGGAATCTCGGAAGCCATGAGCATCGACTACAGCAAGCATTCGCTCTTTGGAGCATCCAAGGCCGCGGCCGATATTTTGGTCCAGGAATATGGGCGTTATTTTGGAATGCCGACCGTTTCTTTCCGTGGCGGCTGCCTCACCGGACCGGGACACGCGGGCACGGAACTGCACGGTTTCCTTTCTTACCTGATGATATGCAATGTGAGCGGCAGGCCTTACCGCGTATTAGGACACAAAGGCAAACAAGTTCGCGATAATATTCACAGCTTCGATTTGGTCGAAGCATTCGTCGAATTCATTCGTGCGCCGCGCAGCGGAGAAGTCTACAACATCGGTGGAGGCCGCCAAAGTAACTGTTCGATGCTCGAAGCGATCGCCTTATGTGAGGAAATAAGTGGGCGCAAATTAACCTGGAGCTATGAGGAGACGAACCGGATCGGCGACCACATCTGGTGGATCAGCGACGTTAGAAAATTCCAGAACCATTATCCCGCCTGGAAATTTCGCTACCGTTTGTGCGAAATTCTGGAAGAAATTCATCACGAAATCAGTAAGCGCCCGGTTGTTACGTTTTAGCATGGCGTGCGAGCTTTTCGCGCGATTGATGCGATTGCCGTTCTGCGCATGATAATCGCAGGGTATCGGATTGCGATTGATCAAGCTGAAAGCATTCGCGGTGAAGCCATGACTTAAAACCTCATCACACACGCTAAAACCCATTTCGCATGCCCAAAGACATACGGTAGATTTTGGGGTGGCATTAGAACCCGTTTTCCCTAACCCCGGCACTTCCCCACTGAGCGACCTCGCTGATTCAACGGCTCAAAAGCTTTGGAAAATCAAGTTGGCTCATCGTCCCAAGTCATTCTGGTACCCTTACTCGACGTTGAGCAATGTAGGGCTTCTCGCGCAGCTATCGGCCAAGGTAGGTCTGAACTTGCTTCAGTTATGCCGAGGTCAATACGGCAAGGTCGCAGACATTGGAGCCGCCGATGGGGACCTCGCGTTTTTTTTTGAGAATCAGGGTTTGTCTGTGGATGTAATCGACAATGAAGAGACAAACTTCAATCGTTTCGAAGGAGTGCGGATTCTAAAGGAAGCGCTAAACTCGTCCGTCACCATCCGGTCAGTTGATTTGGATTCGCAGTTCAGTCTACCTAGCGAAAGATACGACGCCATCTTTCTTCTCGGAACTCTCTATCATTTGAAAAACCCGTTCTTCGTCTTGGAGAAACTGGCACAAATGACGCGATATTGCTTTGTGAGCACTCGCATTGCCAAGCAGACGGCGGACGGTCATTCTCTTTCGCCTTATCCGGTCGCTTATTTGCTCGGACCGGAGGAGTGTAATGATGACTATACGAACGTCTGGATCTTCTCGGACGAAGGTCTAAAGAGACTAATCGACCGCACTGGTTGGAACCTTCTCTCCCAGCTTACTATCGGCGATACAAAGAACTCGACGCCAACGAGCCTAGACCGGGACGAACGCGCGTTTTGCTTTCTGCAGCGGATCGTGCCGACGCTGAGCGCTTCCCCAAATCCAGTACCTCCCGGTGGCAAAAAAGGCGAGACGACAATTTCATGGAGAGGCGGCAAGGTGTACGTTTCAATGAACGGTGATAAAGAGTCATTATTTGCGGTTCGGTCCCAAGGCTCCAGCGTCGCAAGTTGGATCCTCACAGGCTCGAGTTACGAATTTCGTCTCTACAATCTGGATCACACCGAGGTTCTTGCCAAAGTCACTGTTACCAGGACAAGACAATAATCACGTGGCTTTTAGGCGTGCGCCACGAATGCGGAGAACATCGTGCGTGTCGACGATCCGCCGCTAGGCCAGCTCGCTTCAGGTTTTGGAACCTTTGGCTTTACGGAAACATTTCCTTCGGAACGTCAAAAACCAAAAACGAATAGGCGATGTGATCCACAGGAGTAAAATGCTCTCTCAACCATCTGTACTCCTCGGGATTCCGATTAACTCCAACCAGGGCGTTGACTGGCACAACAATTCGACCTGCCTGTGGTCTACGAGGATCTACGATAGCCTCAGGATGACTGCGGATATACTCTGCTAGATACCAGTCGTTTCCGCGCCAATCCAAGTTCGAGTCTGCAAGGTGTCGGTAGGCCATTTTCCTATCGGGAACGAATTCGTTAAAATACGAGATAAAATGCGGATAATATGAAAGAGCCGACATAGCAGTCCAAACCACGAAAATTACTCCGATATATCGTCGGAACTTGGATTCCGGGGCAACCAGAAATCTTCCGCAAAAAATTGTAGCCAGGGCGAATACAGGCAAGATGTGACGAATGCCGATCTGCGCGTTGAAGAAAAAGTTGAAGTAGACCCAGTAGAACAGAATCGGAACCAGGAGAAAAACCTCGTCACTGCGAAGTCTTCGCGTCAACGGCGGGCCACGCCTCGAGAAATAGCTGAACAGTGCCACGAAAAATATGATTTGCTTTGCAATCGGCACCTTGAAGAAGGCGGCGTAAAAGTAATATCCTGGAAACCCATGAAGCGTCCCGTCATGATGATTTACTCGAAGGTGCCCTGCCATGTAAATGTTGCCCCAGGCTTGCCCCATCCTCTCCTCGAACTTGACTAGATCCAACCCTTGGACGTAAGGCACCGGCAGTGGAAGCGGCACGTTGCCGACAATCGGTGTCGCCTGGAGTTTTTTGAAAACCGGGTCCAGGAAGGTATACCTCGACAACGGCGTTCCAATTCCATTGAAAACAAATCCCAGATTGATTGTCACGATGCTTACCGCGGCGAAGAACGCCATAACAATGAGCCAGCGGCATACATTCCAGGTCGGTCTATGTGATCGGGCAGGCTTTGTCGCACCGGTTGCCGTCAGAAAACGACAGTAAATGGGTGCAGTCACCAAAAAGATCGGATACAGATAAACGCACGAGTATTTGGCCAATTGGCTTAAGCCGAGTGTTAACGCGCTGAAGAAGGCCCGTCGCCTGCCACCTAGCTTGAGAAAATGCCAAAAGTGGTACAGTGCCATGGTGATCATCAAAGCGGCCGGCAAGTCAGCTGTCACCAGCTGACCGTGTGCCAGTAGATTGGGATCGAAGACATAAAGACTCAGCGAGAGAAGAGCTCCATTACGGCCGTAGAGTTCATAACTCCACTTCAACACATACAGTGCCAGCAATAGTGAGAGAGCAATGGTCGCGTAACGGCCGCGTTTAACTTGACCGCTCCACGAAGTGTCTAATGAAATACCTGACCACTTCGCAAAAACAGCAAGATTTTCGCTTGTCACGGCATGCAAACTTGAAAATGGCATGGTACTGCTGTTTAAGGCTCCTGTTCGCTGCGGAGAGCCACTCAATACGCGATACCCGTACTGGTAGTGGAGAACCTCGTCGGTAGTAAGCCCCTTGTGGCGCAGACTCGTCATTTGTATAAGCGGTAACACGGCTAAGAGCAGGCAATAGACGATGAGCCAACCCGGCGACGCAAACGAGCGCCACACTCCACTACTCACTGTTAGGCTCCTTAACACGATGCTCGTATTGTAACTCCCCGATATCTCTCTGGTGCGTTAGGACGACTATTTCTTTAATCTCCCGGGCCGGTCGCTTAGTTGGGCTTTGGAAGCTCGGGCGAACGGATGATGTCTGCTTTGAATTCACTGACTGAGATGATGTAATCGACGTTCGCCTGCTGCTGTGGCGTGAGTTCATTTACATTTTCGACCCAAATACGCAGGGAATGATTGTTCCAAACCAGAGAAGCAATAAAAAAAACATTCCACTTATTTTGGAAGATATTTTCCTTCAGCAAAAGGAGAACACGGCTGCCGTGCATTGGGCGTAGGCCCAGGGAACGGAATGTTTGGATAACGTGGGATGTTTTTGTGCCTACGTTGAGCCAAGGCGCCTGGAGGCGCTGATTTTCTCGTTTGGTAAAGGCAGCGATAGCGAAGGCCACCAAAAGCGTCGCGATGATTCGGAAAACCCGAGAAGACACTTTGGCCGATGCAACCCCTCCACTTGCACCGGATCTTGCAGCTAGAACACGCTTGCCAACGAATACCGAAAATTTGGAAATTAAAGTGATCAAATCAACCGCAAGCTTTGCAAAGATCATTACCCATCCAAACAGCAGAAGATAAAGAGGCGCGTTGCCGCGCATGGGGACGATAAACGCCAGGGGAAGGGGTACGATCAGTATCCAGAAAGCCATCAACTGGAGCATGCGGTCCCGGCGTATGAAAGCGTAGAGGAAAACACACGCCCACAAGAGCAGCAGCGTTATCGGAGTGACTGCATGCCCGGCAAACAGCAATTCCCCAACAAACCTGGCGTTGGAAGCGGTGAAATTGTGCCATGAATACCTGGGCCGATAAGGATCTAAACTTGCCAGCGTGCCGCTGCCGTGGGTTTTCCCGTAGATATAAAAAACGGTGAGCAATCCAGCAATCAACGATGGCCAGGCATACGATCGGATCCAGCGCAAGAATGCGTTCCAATCCGGCCAGGCGGGAGATTTCAGAACCTCATAGATTAGGACAATCACTGGCAGGGTAACCGCCATCTCTTTGCAGTTCAGCGCGCAAACATATAGGGCCAGAAATCCCAACAATTGCGCGGGTCGAAGAGAAACGTCTTGCTCGCGGACGTGAACGTAGTAAGCCAATGCCGCGAAGTAAAAGAATCCACATAACACGTCATAAATGAACGCACCGACGAACACCAGGCCGACTAGGCGCGGATGGTAACAAAGAGCAAGGACAGCGAGAAAAGCGATCGAGCGCGAAGAGGCGAGCCGCCGACTCAAGTAATAAACCAGGGGAATGGAAGCGGTGAGAATGCTGATCTGGACAATCCGGTAAGGCAGGGGATTCAGACCAAAGAAATGATAAAGCGGCAAGTAGTAAAGAGCCCCTCCGGGGCGATAAAGGTAAAGAGGCAGATCGTAAAGAGCCTGTCCTGGACAAAGAAACAGCTTCCAAAATACAAGGTTTGCCAGGAGCGACTTCAGCGCTCCGGCACACCAGCAGATGCCCATGTTCATCATCTCGTCTTCACGGAAACCCCCCTGGAGCGCTGGAAAGGCAAAGTAGAGGAAGTAAGCGATGAGAACGGCCACGCAAATCGCGTCCAGTATGGTGTGTCTATGCGTCCGTTCTTGCTCTTTCCCTCTCAGGGTGGAAGAAGCGATCATACAATCCTGGCGAGGCGCAACCGCATTAACCGCCGGGTTTCTGCGGGATCAACCTTCGGCAAAGGAGCGCACAAAGTGCAAAATGAAAATTGGCTTTCGTTTTGTGCTCTTCCGCGCTGAGTCATTTGAGAGCATCAATCACGTGACTGGCGCGGCCATTAAGGCAAATTGCAGATATAGCTTTATTAGGCGACCCATGTCGCCAACTCTTAGATGTTTTACAAAGCCAGGTCGAGAACAGTATCGTCGGAGCCTTTCATCATTTCGCAGCCTGAAGACTATCGTTTGGGACGCCGTCACGCGTGATACTTTCGCTTTCAGTGAGATAATCGAGGAAGGAACGCGGGTGAAAGCCATAATCGCGGCGTGCCAGGGCGTTGTCATAGGTTTTTGGCACAACGAGGCGATCGATTTGGTCGCGCCTGAATGGCAGAGGTAAACCAACAGCTTTCGCCAGACGCAGCATCGTTGCCGGCACAGGCACCACAAATAAAGGTCGCACAGATTTGCGAAGTGCTCGCGCTATCTCGGGAGCCATGCATGAGTGGTCAGCGCAAAGAGTATAGGTTTGGCCTGTGGAACGGCGATGAACTGTCGCCTCGGCGATAAAGGATGCGGCTTCCTGTGCGCTGATTGGGGCATACTTGATTGAACCGCCTTGGCGAAAGTCCGGTAGAATGTGCACCTTTCGCGCGAGCGCGATGAGGGCATCAATTCCCTCGTCACCCTTGGAACCGTAAATCTCCGCTGGACGGATAATCGTATAATCCAGGCCACTGCGGCGGACCGTTTCTTCGGCCACCCACTTGGACTTCCCGTAGGCGCCGCCATCAGGGTGCGCACAAATTGTGCTCAAATATACAAAATGCTGGGACGGGCTGCAGACTGAAACCAATTGTTTGGTGAGTTCCGCGTTCACGCGGAAATATTCGGATGGATCATCTGAATGTGTAACCGCGGCCGTATGCAGAACTACTTGCGCCCTCTGCAATGTCGTTGGGTTGCGAACGATCTCTTCCAGCCCTCCATGCAACAGTTCAATCTCGGCACCAGGAACGTTGATCTTACGACGGTGGAGCACCGCGAGGATACGCATCCTTGACGACAGGTTCCGAAGGAGATACTGCCCGAGCCGAGAGCTTCCACCTGTAACGAAAGCGCTGTCCATCACTCCCTTTTCCGCGTTGGCGGACGTGAGGGCCAGCGGTAATCGATCATGTGCCGGAGGAATTCGAAAATCGCGCCTGGCTTCACGAATGATTTACGCGCCCCCAGAGAGTGGAACTCTACTGGAATCTCATAGATGCGGAGATTTAAATTGATACAATTCAAGATGAGCTCCGCGTCGATGAACCAGTCGTTAGACTGCAATATCATCTTTTCATAAGCTTCCCGCCTCATGATCTTCGGCTTCGAGTTTACATCCCGGAGCCTGGCGGAGCCGCGGAAGAAGAGATGAAAAAGCCAGTTGTAAGCGATCGAAATGAGTCTCCGATAAAAACTATCCTGGCGCTCGACGCGATACGTCTTTACCAGGTCAAAATCGTCGCTCCTAATTTTCGCAAAGCAGGAGAATATCGCTTCGACGGGAAACTGGCCGTCGCCATCGATCACTCCGATATATTTACCTTTACACGCATCCAATCCCCTGCGCATGTCCCAGCCCATCGCCCCTTGCTTGGGCTCGGCCAGCGCGCGTACAGACGGCAACCGCTCGGCAAGTCGCCGGCAGATTTCAGGGGTCCGATCGTTGGACCCTGGCCAAAAGTTTGCAACGAGTACCACTTCCCATTCGAAGCGAAATAACGACATTATCTTGTGAAGATTTTCCACAAATGGAATGATCTTTTCGTCTGCACGATAACAAAGGACTGCGATGGAAAATTCGACCGGTATTTCAGCCATTGGCTTACGACGAAATCATCGCAACGGACGCGAAGTGGGTCAATCGCGCGTCAATCCAGCGCGCGTAGCAACGTAAAACTTTAATGCAAGAGAGTTATGCTCGTCAGTACGCACTGCTCGAAGGCCAGCACTGGTGGTTTCGGGCACGACGGATGATACTGCGAGACTTGCTTGCCCGGCTTGAATGGCGGCCACAACCGAAGATTTTGGAGATTGGAATTGGACCCGGCCATAACCTCCTAGAAATATACCCATCAGACGCTCGCCTTGAAGGCGTTGAACCTGATCCCGCACTGGCTAGTCTTGCAGCGGCGCGGAGCCCAATAGCGGTGTTTAACGCGTCAATCGATCAACTTCCTCCAGAAATCCAGGAAGAGTCCTATGACGGAGTCACGATGTTTGACGTGCTGGAGCACATTCCAGATGACGCCGGCGCTCTCCAGATCGTAAATCGCAAATTGAAACCCGGCGGGCGAATTGCGTTGTCAGTGCCAGCGTATATGTGGTTATGGGGGCAGCAGGACATCGTAAATCAACATTGCAGGCGCTACACGCTTACTGAGCTTCGAAAGAAATTGGAGGCCGCCCATTTTGCCATTGAGCGCATCACGTACTTTAACACGTTCCTTTTTCTGCCGATTGCCCTAGTTCGATTGATCGCGCGCTATAGAAGTCAGACATACGCAGCCGAGGGAGACTTTGCCTATATCCGCAAGCCATCAAATGCACTGCTGTTCAACCTGTTCGGTGCGGAACGTTTTTTCTTGCGGCACCTGAGTTTTCCGTTCGGGATCTCTCTCTTCGCCGTCGGCCGAAGAAATTAGGACGAAGGGCCTGCAGATTAGCTGACTGTGTCCGCAACAGAAGAGATGGAACAACAGCCGATCATTTTCAAACGGGTGAGAGCATCGAGCTGGATCTTGTCCGCAGTTTTGTTGATCGCCGTTTTCCTGGTCAACAATCTAGAATTAGTAAGCGGAGCGAGAGTTCAGATCTGGGATGCTTGCTCGTTTTACACTCCAGCATTCATGCTCGTTGCTGATCATGCTCGTAACGGCGAGTTGCTGCAATGGAATCCCTGGCTGGCGGCCGGCACACCAGATTTTGCTGATCCACAGGTGGGAACGGCTTCTCCAGTTGCAGTGATTGTCGGTCTGATAGGCGGCGGGAGTACCGGAGCGTTTCGGGCTTACTGGCTTTTGATCTGGGTGTTAGGCCCGGTGGGGCTGCTCCTGTTAGCGCGCCACCTCGGTGTTCCTCCATGGGGCGCTTTTACAGTTGCCTTGGGATTTGCCTTTTGCGGCTTCTATACAGCGCATGCTGAGCACACAACTATTCTCTACTCTTTTTCGTTCGTGCCTTGGTTTATCTGGCGGTTTGACGTGGCGCTCGCGTCGCTTCGCTTTAGACCGACTGTCGAGGCGGGAGCACTTTGGGGATTATCCGCATTAGGTGGTTATCCGGCTATTGTGATTCTAAGTGGAGGAATGTTGTTCCTATGGGGAGTGGGTCGGTGCTGTTGCGGCGGCAACGGCGATTCGCTCCTAATTTATGGGCAACCGATTCTATACCGATTCAGGTTTACCTTTTTGGCATTGCTAGTGGTTCTCCTTGTCGGTTTGACGGTTCTGGCCCCAAGCTACCTTGCGTTCTTCAAGGAGGGGCTCGGTTATACCGAGAGAGCGGGACCGATGACGCGCCGGGCAGCAACTGCTGCCACACAAAATGCTCTTAATCCCAAGGCGCTTGCAACATTTGCAAGTCCTTATCTTACTGCATTAAAGTTTCCAACCCGGAATCCAAACCTGTGGCCAGGAAGCGACATTTCGGTCGCTGACGTTTACATCGGCGTTCTTCCTTTGATTTTAAGTCTTTTGGCGCTCTGGCAACGGCCACGATCAGCCTGGAGGTGGTGGTTGGCTGGAAATGTTATTTTTTTCCTTGCGTGCGCAGTGGGCGACAGATTGCCTGTTCGTGGCTGGCTTTATGACTATTTGCCGCCCACGCGATACTTCACGCACCCGGGTATATTTCGCGGTTACGCAATGTTTTCGTCAATGATACTCGCGCTCCTCTGTACGAGGGATCTGAATTCGGCAATTTCGAAGCCGGAAGCTCGAATATGGCGGCAGCTATTGCTGACTTCGTTGCTAGCCAGTGTTGCTGCCATCTGTGTTTACGTGCGTGTTGTTTCTCACGTTGTCAATCTGGGAAACCAGATCGGTCTTAGCAATTTACATCTGGTTGGTACCTGGTCCGGAGCCGTTGCGGTTTCGCTACTGCTGCTTTTGTTTTCGGGCACAAGGAAATGGCTTGCTATTTTATTTGCCGTTTTGGCTATTTTGGACGCGGCTCTGACGCTCCACCTGTCTCAGGATTTCGTCTCCGACGGGCGCTGGACGCGACGGCTGCTCAGTCGCGTGGATGCGGGCCACAAGGCGCCACTAAAGTTAGGCAGCTTGTGGCGCGAGTTGGAGAGTCCCAGGCTTTTCGGTGGCAGGCACCAAAACAACAATGTCCCGCTCAGAATTGAGACCTTCTACAATGATTCCACGATGAAGAATCGCTTTCATATCGCGTTTGCTGACCACCCTGTTTTGCTTAACATGGGGCTGGGCGCTAACCGAATCTGGTTTAGCAAAGATGCTACGGTCGCCGTCCCTTCAAACCCAGCTTACCTGGCTCTGGTGAACCGGAGCGAACAACTGGGAGAGCCGGTTCTCATCGTGCATTCCCCGGCACAAATGCCCAAAGTAAGTGACATGAGTTCACCAGCGGTTCGGGACAAAGCCGAGCTTAATTCTATTTCTCGCTTGTCGCCGACTCAGACCATCGCGGCGCAAGTTCTAGAATACACTCCCAACGATTTGAAGCTTAACGTTTCTTGTCCTGCGGATGGCTGGCTACTGGTGACTGACCGATGGGCGGCCGGCTGGCGCGCCAAAGTTAACGGAAGTCCGGTGGAGGTCTTCGGCGGAAACTTCATCTTTCGCGCAGTACGCGTCCGTAGCGGCGAGAACACAGTCCAATTTTATTATCCGCAGCAGTTGTATTTCGCGATGATTCTTGTTAGTTGGACCACTCTGATTGCAGTGTTTGCATTCCCGAGATTGAACGCCATCAAGGTCGGACACCCAAAGCAGCCCTGATTCAGTGTTCTTTTGTGATTGGGTCATGCCTTGCTTAACTTCGTCGTTTCTGGCGCGTAGACGGAACGTTCGTCGCTCTGATGTTGACTCTTTTCGCCTTGCGCTTTTAGCCGGTGCTTCACTTTTCGCATTCGAGAACCACAGTCACATATGGAATGCGCATTGGCTTTTTGTCGACCCAGGCATCCACGTTGCTAAAGACTTTCGTAGCAAGCTCGCGGTATTGATACTCGGTCCTAACGTTCTGCCCTCGATCATGAGACATCACGTACTTGGAGAATGAACCCTGATTTGGGATCCAACATCCATCAAGACACACAAATCGCCCTTTTTCCTTTAACGCGTCATAAGCAAAGCGAATACAATGCGCGGCCTCTTCATCATCCAGGTGGTGCAAAAGACCTAGGGCCATCACAATATCGGCATCTTTAAACCGCGGGTCATCTCGAAGGGACTTGGTGTCACCAACGATGAACGTGCCCTTGTTACCATGCGTGCGCTTGGCAGAGCTAATATAGTCGTGATTAATGTCCAGCCCGAGATATCGCACATCCGGAAGCCAGCGCAGGATTCGCGCCGGACCGCACCCAATATCGACTACCTTGTCACCAGCCTTTGCCCGAACATGGTTTTGAATGACCCTCCGACGTAGCGCGTTCGCCCCAACGGCGTCCTGAAGCAAATTGTACAGAAACGGAAGCCTCAGCCAATGCCGTAGCCCGGAGTCATGTTGCATAGTCACCGTGCTTAGAAGTTCAACTTACTTTTATGGTTATCGCTGGCTGATCGCTCACAGAGGGCCGCGGCGATGTGCAGTCTCTGCCGATTCAACAGATCCGCTTACACCCGATGAAATATATTTTTCCCCACCTGAAATGACAGCGCTCGACTTCAAAGGTTTTGCGGAGCGAATCCATGATAAGTCCAGGGTGGCTTAGCCATTGTTCGTACGTTGTTCGTTCGTAATGAATCATGGTAGCCAATGCATCGATCTTTGGTGATAGCCTCCTGATGGTTCGGCTTCGACAAAGCGCATGGCTCACGGATAGAAAGAGAGTAGCCCACGGCTCGACCACGACTAACAAGCCATTTTTACTCAGGACACGCGCTCCTTCGTTAAGTACTCGATCAAGATCTTCAGGGAGCACCGGCAAGTGATGCAAGCCGCCCTGGACAATAAGGATATCTTTGCTGGAGTTTTCAAATGGGAGGCACCGGCAATCCCCGACCAGGATTTTTCCCGGCCCGGCGTGCGCGGCAGCTAGTGAGGGCGACAGGTCAATTCCTTCGACCTCGGTGAAGCCAAGTTGGTACAGTGCCCTCAATCCGCTTCCCCTTCCGCAAAATAACTCCACGATCTTTGCATGCCGGGGCCATTTCGTGGCCCCCATAAATCTTAGTCGTCCGATGAATTTTCGGATTTCTTGCTCGGGGCTTTCAAACCGCAGATACGCCTGCTCCCATGGATCATGCGAAGGCCGATCTTGCTTAGTTGGCTCCCTCTGCTTGGACTTTGTCATTCCGAATGTGGAACCTGGCTCTCACCTGGCGTACCAAGTAGCGCGATGAAGTGCAACGATCGACCCAGGATTAGATCTGCCGGAAACGGATAGAGTCTCAAGTCCGATTCCCAGGACGTAACGTTAAGCCGCAGCTTGCTGAATACATCATGCCACTTGGCTAGGGTCCAATAGCTGTACGGCAGGGAAACACCATGGCGTGCATTTCCCACCCAATCCATTAACTGCAGAGTTAAATGAGCGAACGTTCCTTCAACGAGATGATCCTTGATAAGGATGGCTTGCCGCGCGACACGAGCAGCTTCGCGAAGCAGTATCATGGGCTGGTCGGCGTGGTGAATTACATCAACGAGCAGCACAACGTCGAAGCTGCCGTCCCCATACGGTATGGATTTGCCGTCGAATGTTTCCACGAGCATCGCTGAATCTTTGCGTTGCCGGACGTCAATTCCACAAATCGAAATATCAGGTCGCTTTTCCGCGATCAGGCGAGCGAGTCGACCGTCACCACAGCCGACGTCCAGTACCTCAGAATCGGATGGAATAAGTCTGGAACACCAGCCACTTAGGACCGAAGTGCGTCTCTTGTGGACGTATCGTCCATGAACAGATTCGATTAAATCCATTTCAGTATATCTCGCGAATATTGGTGAAGAAACCAGATGCCTTGGCACGAAGGATCTATGGCATGACGGTTTTTGTCCAAGCAACTGGCCTCAGCCTGCCAAAACCGCTCAGGGATCATTGATTACGGAGAAGGTCAGAATCTGGCCAACCACAAATTCACGCCTCGCTGTTATCGAAAACTCGCTCATAGCCGCCGCTTCATTCCCAGAATACTCACGAAAAAACTTGAAAGTACAGTCTGAAAGCCCAGTGCGGTCAGAGTCGCGCCTGGAATGACCCATCGCATGGTCACAGCGTAATCGAGACGACCGAAATGGACGGACCTCCATTGCAGCACTGCTACGCCTAATAAGATCAACCCAGCGAAAAAAGCCAGACCACCAATGGCCAGACCGCGTTCCAAATAAATCACTTTGAAAAACCGGTCGATGCGTGGGTCTTTCGGTAACAAACCTTCGCTGATAGCGAAAGACTTGGCGCAAATCGCAAACAGAACCGATTGATAACCCATCATAATGGCCAGGCTGGAAAACAAGAGGGTGTGAGCGTCGAAGGTCACGCCGCCGAGTGTCAATCCCGGTAATGCCACAGCATATCCAACTAGTCCGAGCAGGGCGAAAACAAAACCCGGGACGAGAAAGAGCCAGCGCGGGCTGAAAACGAGAAAGAAGCGCAGAGTGCGCCAGCCGTCACGAACAGTCCGCAGGTGGGGCGCGTGTGTTTTGCGGCCGTCGGGATGAAGTGTGATCGGGATCTCGGTTATGTGGGCACCGTGTAAACTGGCTTTAATAATCATTTCGGTAGCGAATTCCATTCCGTCGCACTGAAGCTCCAGGCGGTCGTATAGATCCCGAGTGAATCCACGGAGGCCGCAATAAACATCGTGAATGGGGGCGGCAAACATATGTCGGGCCATTCGCGAAAAGAGCGGGTTCCCGAACCAGCGGTGCGTGAACGGCATCGCGCCGGGCTGAATTTTCCCGCCTCCGCGCGGCAGGCGGCAACCGGCGACCAATTCGAAACCTTCTTGAAACTTCTTTACGAAGCGGTCGGTCTCGGAAAAGTCGTAACTCTCATCGGCGTCGCCCATGACAATCCATTTTCCCGACGCGGCTCGAATGCCGCCCCGCAATGCATTACCATATCCTTTTTCCTTTACACGAATAACACGGGCTCCGAGTCTTTTTGCAATCTGCACTGAATCATCCTTGCTGCCATTGTCGGCCACAAGAATCTCGCCCCGCACGCCGGAACGATCGATGCCAATCCGCGCCTTCTCGATACATGCGCCGAGAGTCTCGGCCTCGTTCAAGCAAGGCATCACAATGGTCAGGTCGATGGCATCAGTCATCCCAAAATCTACCTAAGGGGAGATCGTTTGGCGAGTGCAGTCATTGCCGAACACCCAGCTCAAAGTCCTGAAACCGATTTAAGGAAATACGACGGCTTTTGTTGCCTTTTCAAGGTGGCGTGGAACGTCACCCGCAGCCGGACTCCGAACTCGACAGCTCTCAGCCAGTGAGCGCCAATGACCTGCCGACTGCCCAGAAGGCAACCGCTCTTCGAGGAGGGCGAGTAGTTGATAATCGTTTTGAAAGGGCGCATAAATGCGGCCAGAAGTTCGGCGCAACAGGTCTTCTCTCCACTCCCGGAGCAACGTCCGCGCGTTATCGCCCGTGTACATTGTAACTTCTGCTTGTCCGAAATGTCGGATGGATGCCGTCCGGCCCCTCAAAATTCCCGGCCCTGTCACGTAAAACACGCGTCCCCGCAGAGGGGCATCGAGCCGGGTAGCGACCTTTCTGACATATTGATCGGGAAGCATGATGCGATCTGGGGAATCGTCGAAAAATTGCGACAAGGTGAAGCCGAGGTACCATCCCGCGACAATCACGTCGTTTTTCCGCATATGCTCATGCAGAAACTTGGCCACCCGGGCATACGGCCATTGCTTTTTGAGCACAAACCGCGCATGGGTTGAGGGCGCCCAACACAAGATAACCAGAGCCGTGACGGCCCAAGCCGCCACAGCGGCGGTTCTCGGCATTCGGACGTGACTAGCCAGCCAATCGATTCCCTGTGCCATCAAGATTAGAAGCAAGGGAAGAGAAGGAATTAGATAGCGCGCGAACGCCGACGTTTGAACAGAGACCCCTTGTAACGACATAAGAATGGGCATCAAAATGATCGCGCCCCAGAGCAGAAGAAGCGGCCGCTTTTCTCGCACCGCCGACCAACTGCCGGCGAGCAACAACAGACCAGACAACCAGGCGACATAACCAAAACCCATGTACGTGGTAAATACCTGTGGAAGATATCCCATGCTCGTAGGCGGGGTATCGGTCCCCCATTCTCGATTGATCTTCGCGATATCGGGTAGCAGACGCCAGTAGGCGGCGCCAACCACTACGGCCGCTCCAGCCAATGGGATCCACAAAGTCTTGGAGTCCCAGAGAAACTTTCGGCCGCCAGACCAACCCAAGGAAATGGCTTCGATCCCGACTAACAACATGATGAACACAACAGTGTAAACGCCGTTCAAATGCGTGAGTAGGAGCAGGAGTGCAACAGCGGCACATCGCATGCCGTTCCACCAGGTTCGCTGCCTGTACCAATGAAAAAATTCAATAATTGTCAGTAAACTGAGCGCTACCAGGAGTGAGTAGGCGCGAATCATTGGACCCCACATCACCAGGTAAGGGTTAAATGCGGCCAGGCTTGCAGCAATCAGCGCCGTGCGTGTGGAACCCGTAAACTTGAGCGCTATCGAAGCAGTCAGCGGAATGATTGCCACTGCTGCTGCCATCGGCAACAGAGTTAACCGCCAATCTGCCGCTCCGCAAAGCCACGCCACTCCCTTTTCAACCAAAATGAAATAATTCATCGAGAGATGGGTGGTGAAATGGGTCAGGATGTAGCCAGGGCTTTGTTTCAGGTATTTCAAGGTGCCGATCTCGTCCCCGAAAAATACCCGGTTGTGTTGAAGAGCCACCAGGAGGCAGAACGCGCAAAAACTTATCGCGGCCAGCGCCAGACTTTCTCGTCGTGAGAGTTGCCGCAAACTCAGTTCAGAATGAACCTGGTCCAACAGCGTGCGCGGGCGATTAGAAAGCATAGACTAAGATAAACCGCCAAGTAGTTTAATTGTATTCAGCACCCGTCGACTCAGATTACCACTTGTCGGAGTCGATGAAGCGCGATCTGGCGCGATGGCGCCTCATGTTCACACAGGTGGTGAAGGACGGATACTCATCGCGACGCAGTACGAGCGTCGCGTCGCGAAAAAGTAGCCGTGTCAGAAATAGTTGAGCCATATCCCAGAAGCTACTCAAATAATTACGTATCGCCCGTCTTACTCGATGTAGTTTCCCAGAAACAATTCCATAATTTTCTGCACTCCAGCGCCTCTGACGTGTCTCAAATCGCGCTCCCACGCGACGGCCCGGTCGGAGTTTTGCACGATTTCGTAACTTGGAAAGTAATCCACGTTCCTATGAGCGGCGGCCCACTCCTGGGCAACTGCTCTTAGGAGAGACTTCGCCCAGGTGTTGGCTATCACGATGTCCATGGATGAGAAAGTGTTCATCAGAGGGACGGGAGAAACGGTGACGAGAATGTGAACATCGGGGTGTCCATATTGGGATAGCAAGGCATAGATTGCTTCCAGATTGGACCAGTTTTCGGCGAAACCGGTGAGATGAAATTCGTACCGGCTCGGCTGAGGCTTAGACAAAGGTTGGGTTGCAGCCGGCTTCAATGTGTATGCCACATCAAGCGGCGTGCAATTGACGAACACGTCTGCTTGAACGTCGCGCCATACCTCCGCAAGCCCAAGGGTGACGAACACAGCGCGGCAATCCCGTATGCGTTTTGTAACCGATTGAATTAGCTCGCGACGCTGAAGAGTTTCTTCCAAACCGGTGAAGTTTAATGTTGGGTTTGTGTGCGGATCGTACCACGTGGTGTTTGTGAGTTGCACAATAGACTGCTGGGGGAATGCCGCATCCGGAGCAAGTGCCCAGCGCAGCTCGTTCAATATCGAATACGTGTTGTACTTGTTGGTAAACCCAAGTGCCAATACCCCCTTGTTGGCCGGCTGAAGCCTGGCGAACTCCGGCGCTGCGCTTTCAACAGCAATGTTCAGCCCTTTCAGGTAATGTTCGATACCGCGCGCAAAACATGAGCCGATAGCATAGAACTTATCATCCCGACGAAGCGTGAACTTGGGATCAACTTTGGGTATGAACCAATCGTGACATAGTCGCTGAAAAGCGTATTTGCCAGCGGGATCATCGCGATCGGCATCGTCATTGTACCAGACGCCGCCCGTGTTCCCCTTGTAGTTTTCCATTGCCTCATCCGCGGTCGCAACGTAAGGCGATTTTTCCCGAGATCGGTGATCGCTGCGCGAACTAAAATTAGTTGTTTTTCCAAGGCATGCTCTAGGCATAGCTCAAAAGATTTCTAAACAGACTGTGGCCGACAAGTTGAGGCAGAGTCCATCGTGTACGGAAAGGCATGATAACGGTCTTGGCTTTCAGGACTAGCATAGTGTGCTCGTTAGCGCTTTCGGTATACACTGAAGCTCTGTGCTGGGCGCCCGCCGCTTCTCCACAGGTTGTACTCTGCAGCAACAAGGGACAGCACGACATAGCGGTCCTCCTCATTCTTGAGATTGTAGTTGCTGAAGTAAGCCGGATTTACCAAACGCCATAGGAAGCAGTTTCCTCGCCACATCTCTACCGGATCAAAATATCGGAGTAGCAGCGACTCGATCTCCTCGCTGCGAATTCCTTCAAAACTACTTGATGAGAAGTCTGTTTCTGGAACGGTAGAATCGATATTGCTGGTAAAAGCGTTTCGGCGGTAGCACTCGGGAAGAGGTGAGAATACCAAATTGGCCGCCTCTAGTGCTTCAGGCCAGAGTTGATTCCCGTTACGACCGATTGCCTCTCCAATGATCCAAAATTCGCCCTTTGGTACAAGTAGTTCAATGACAGTTTGAAGCACGTGCTCAATCTCCACGACATGATGCAGCCCCGATACGAACATTATGATGTCGAAAGTCAGATCCCCAAATTGCTCAACTGATAGGACATTTACGTCGCCGAGAACGCCTGATGTTTTGGCGATGGGAGAAAGCACGGCAGCCGCCTTTCGCATCAACTTCTCGTTAATATCGAACAGAGTTATCTCGACAGGACAACCGGCGCCAGTAATCATCCGCCGTTCTATGCCCGCTGCGCCTGAGCACAGTGACAGAAGCCGTACCGGACGATTTTCGCGCTGATTGATGGATTGAATGCGCTTTGGGAAATTTGGAGGCCTAGTCGCAATGAGACTCTGCAACACCCTTTGAGCGTATTGGAATACCCCGTCACCTTCCACAACTTTTGCCGACGGAAGATTCAGCAGAGATTCCGCGGTAATCGGATCTTCGGACCTACGCGTACGCCTGGGAGAGATTCTCTCCAACAGCGCAAACTTGGAAGCGCCTTCCGGCTCGTCCTCCTTTTTCCGGTCGGCATACATCTCGTGATCGTACGTTACGTTGAAGCTTTCAATTGTGGTTTTAATTCGACGAGCTCGATGACTTCGCGCAGTTAGAAGGCTAATACGATCGTTCGGCCCGACGACCCACTTAACAATAGCGAGCTTCGATTCCAAATCGGCAGCGCCGCCAGGAGAGAGACACTGGAATCCCAAACGCCCACGGCGGCCGCGAAACACAGACAAGTCGAGCGTGAAATTAGACTCCTTTTTGTCGCGGCTTAACGGCGCTTCGAGCAATATCACTCTGGGCGATCTGTCGCCGTCGGGTTCAAAGAACGCCTGGAACGAAAAGCCTTCAACGTTCTTCGCGTTTGTTTTCGATCCGAGCTCGCACGATATCGACATATCGCCGGAAAACTGCATTAGAGGCCCTGTAACCGTTTGTCCGACCCCAAGAGCAAGCGCTAAATGGAAATTACCATATCTTTCTATTGAAACCCACAGGGGTTTCGCGACTGACGGAGAATCGTCATTCTTGATCGCGAAATTTTCCATGTCCTCGCTGAGGAAAAACTCGTTCACTGCCTGAGTCATAATGATCAGTTTGTCCTGTAGTACGCTCCGCTTCAGCGACTACGTTCCATCACCGTTGACGCTTGCACCCAGAACGAAATACGGTTCCTCGCGATTCAAACAAGTTGCCTCTCAGTTATGTGCTGCAGAGGGTAGGGCCGGACAGACGGTCTTTCAGGCTTCCGCGCGACTAAAATCGTGCGTGCCATGTGTTGGGCAAGCCCTCCTGTCGGTACGACTCTTAGCAGCTCGCGCATGTCTCGAAATCCGACCAATTCCAAACACTTTGTGAGCACGCTGCTGCTCAACGCCCAAAAGTTGGTCGGATCATTATTTTGCATGTGCATGAAGTAGCAAATATTCGCGTCGTCTGGATGATCATAGACCTGGGTTTCCAAGGCGAGATAACCTCCCGGCCGGAGGTTGTCGAATGTAGTGCGTAGCGAGAGGACCGGATTAGGCAGATGATAAAGCGTCCCGAAGTGAAACGCGACATCAAAATTTTCCGGACGACTGAATGTCTCCGCGCTGGCGATAAAAAATTCCGCATTCACGTCGGCGGTCTCCGAAAGGAAACGCGCGCTTTCAATATATGGAGGCACGACGTCGATGCCTGTGCAGGCGAGGCCGTATTTCTTCGCCGCATGGATACAGTTGTAACCGGCGTTGCAGCCCAGATCGAGCATTCTACCGCCAGAAATTTCTGCGAAAGGAATGGCGGCCTCCACCAAACTGAACTTCTTCAGTGGTTGCTCGTTGAATGGTGTGCGGCGTTTAAAGTCCTTTGTTGATACTCCATTACTGAAATCAACTCGAATGCTCCATGGTTCCCAATGTCCCAACCGATCTTGTAATTCCTCAGCAGCAACAGAGGTCTGTAGAGTTAGAAAGTATTTTTCCATTCCGGCTCGCTCCGCGATCGAATTGTCCGCTCCGCTTTAGCGACTACGTTCCAGCAATGGTGGCGCCTGTAACTGGAACGAAAATACGGTTCCTCGCGATTCAAACAAGTTGCCTCTCAGTTATGTGCTGTAGAGGGTAGGGCCGGACAGACGGTATTTCAGGCTTCCGCGCGACCAGGATCGTGCGTGCCATGTGTTGGGCAAGCCCCTCCTTCGGCACGACTCTTAGCAACTCGCGCATGTCTCGAAATCCGACCAATTCCAAACACTTTGTGAGCACGCTGCTGCTCAACGCCCAAAAGTTGGTCGGATCATTATTTTGCATGTGCATGAAGTAGCAAATATTCGCGTCGTCTGGATGATCATAGACCTGGGTTTCCAAGGCGAGATAACCTCCCGGCCGGAGGTTGTCGAAGGTAGCTCGTAGAGAGAGCACTGGATTCGGGAGATGATAAAGCGTCCCGAAATGAAACGCGACGTCAAACTTTTCCGGACGACTGAATGTTTCTGCGCTTGCGATAAAAAATTCCGCATTAATGCCGGCAGTCTCTGACAGGAAGCGCGAGATTTCGATATGTCGAGGCACGACATCGATGCCTGTGCAGGAGAGTCCGTATTTCTTCGCGGCGTGGATACAGTTATAACCGGCGTTGCAGCCGACATCGAGCATTCTGCCGTTAGAAATTTCTGCGAAAGGAATGGCGGCCTCGACCACACCGAACTTGATCAACGGTTGCTCGTCGAATGGAGTGCGGCGTTTAAAGTCCTTCGTTGATACTCCGTTACTGAAATCAACTCGAATGGCCCACGGTTCCCAGGGCCGTAACCGCTCTTGTAATTCCTCAGCCCCAACAGAGGTTTGCAGAGTTAGAAAGTGTTTTTCCATTTCGTTATCCTGACCATGCCAATTCTCGCTATTTTAAATTTGGACAATTAAGTTGCCGAAAGCTTGACTGGCAAATTGAAACAGTTTCGGCGATAAAAGCGAACTGCCATGGAACCCGCGTTTGGAAACACAGTGTTGATTATCGAGGATGAACGCGACGTAGTCGATCTTCTCGCGCTCAATTTGCGCAAAGCCGGTTTCACCACTTCGACGGCGTGCGATGGCGCTGCGGGGCTGGAAAAAGCGCGCAAGGAAAAGCCAGCTTTGATCATACTTGATCTCATGCTGCCGAAGATGCCGGGCCTGGAAGTTTGTAAAATTCTGAAAAGCGACCCTGGGACTCGGCAAGTTCCTATCATGATGCTCACCGCGAAAGCCGAGGAAATCGACCGGATAGTCGGTTTGGAATTTGGCGCGGACGATTACGTGACAAAGCCGTTTAGTCCGCGGGAGGTCGTCCTGCGCATTCGCGCGATCATGCGCCGCGGCGAGGCGAAACCGGACGACGAACCTTTGACTGCCGGTCCCATTACCATCGATCCGGCACGCTATGAAGTGTCTGTTAACGGCAAGCGGATCAGCCTTACCAGCCTTGAATTTAAACTTCTGCGCACTCTGATACAACGACGCGGTCGTGTGCAGGCGCGCGATCGCTTGCTCAACGACGTATGGGGTTACGAAAGTGTGATTGACACTCGCACAGTGGACACCCATGTGCGACGCCTGCGCAAGAAACTTGGCAAAGCCGCCGATATTATTGAAAGCGTCCGTGGGTTCGGTTATCGATTGAAAGAAAAGTAAGGCCAGATGTATTGGCTACTCCTGGGCGTCCTCTGCGTCCTATTCGCGGTAATAGCGTTGGTTTTCTGGCAAAAATGGGCCGCGCCGTGGCCCCGGATTGAACAGCTCGTTTCGCAAATAGCCCGGAGTGAACGTCCGTCCACGTTTCTGATAGACGGCGGAAAAGATCCGCACCGCGTTGGGCTTGCCCTGGAGAATATTTTTGCTCGACAGCAAGAGCTCGAACTCCAGATCGCGGGGCGCGAATCCGGCACGCAGACAATTCTGGCCGCGATGGAGGATGGGTTGCTCGTCGTTGACGCCCGCAGCCAAGTTACGCTTATGAATCCGACTTTTCAGAAACTGTTCGAGCTCCGCGATTCGGCAGTGGGCGTTCCTTTGGTTGAGGCCGTCCGCCACGCCACGCTCGATCAACTGGTTGCGGAAACGCTGCTTACTGGCGAAGCAATGCGAAGCGAGCTGAGCCTAGCCGATTCGCGAACCCACAGCGAGCGGCATGTCGAAGTCAGCGCCGTTCCAATCAAGAACGCTGATCACGAAGTGACCGGCACAGTCGTTCTTTTCCACGATATCACTGAGTTGAAACAGCTGGATCAAATCCGGAGAGATTTTGTGGCAAATGTATCGCACGAGCTCCGAACGCCGTTGTCGATTTTCCGCGGCTACATTGAGGTGTTGTTTGATGAACCGCAGACGTCACGGGAGGAACTTACACGTATCCTTTCGATCATGGAAAGGCACTCCAAACGACTTCAACGGCTGGTTGATGATCTGTTAAGCCTTGCACAACTGGAGTCCTCCCAAGCAGAGTTGGAGATCAGCGCTGTGCGGATGGATGAGTTATTTAAGAACCTCATTCGCGATTGGAAGGAAAAACTGACCGGAAAGAACTTGAAGGTGATTGTCGATTTGCCTTCGGAAACGTCGGTGCTTCGCGCCGATGGAACGCGCCTAGAGGAAGCACTCCACAATCTGCTGGACAATGCTGTGAAGTTTTCACCCGACAACGGACAGATTCGCCTGCGGGGGACGCGTTGCGGTTCTAACGTGGAATTGAGCGTGGCTGACAACGGAATAGGGATCAGCAAAGAACATTTGCCGCGAATCTTCGAGCGCTTTTATCGCGCTGACAAGGCGCGCAGCCGCGAGCTGGGAGGCACCGGTTTGGGGTTAGCAATCGTTAAGCACATCGCCCAATTGCACGGTGGATGGGTGGAAGCCGAAAGCGAGCTGGGGCGTGGGACGACGATCCGCATAGTGCTTCCAGACGTGCCGCCAGGTTAATCGTTGAACCCGATTCAGCGGTTGCGGTTCAACAATTTGATGACTCAAACTTTGAAGCCTGTCACACAAAAGTAACATTAAAAATTTTGACGCTTTAGCGCGCGCTACGGCAGGCTGACTACTCTATGAAATCCCGCAATTTTACCCACAAACTCCTAGCAACAGTCCTATTGGCCGGTGTTAGCGCGACGGCCTCGGCACAGATGTTGATTAACGGTGCAGGGGCGACTTTCCCCTATCCCATCTACTCAAAATGGTTCGACGAATACGTGAAAGTCGATCCGTCCGTCCGGTTCAATTATCAATCCATCGGATCTGGGGGAGGCCAAAAACAGATCCTCGCTCAGACAGTCGATTTCGGGGCGTCCGATGGGCCAATGAGCGACGAGAATCTTGGCAAAGCGCCCGGGAAGATTCTCCACATTCCAACGGTCGCCGGTGCAGTGGTGCTGACCTACAATTTGGCAGGCAATCCAAGCTTGAAACTCGACGGAGACACCATCGCAGGAATCTTTCTCGGCCAGATAAAGAAATGGAATGATCCCAAGTTGGCGGCGTTAAATTCTGGGGCAAAATTACCCGATCAAGATATCGTGGTCGTACACCGATCGGACGGCAGTGGAACCACATTTATTTTTACCGATTACCTCAGCAAAGTTAGCAGTGAATGGAAGCAGAAAGCCGGCAATAATACATCGGTTAACTGGCCAACTGGCATCGGCGGCAAAGGAAACGAGGGTGTGTCGGGCCAGGTAAAGCAAACTCCCGGTGCGATTGGCTATGTGGAATTGATCTATGCCATACAGAATAAAATGCCTTACGCAGAGGTGAAAAATTCCGCAGGAGAGTTCGTGAAACCGACGATTGATTCAGTGACTGCTGCGCTCGCCACCGCCGAGATCCCGGAGGACTTCCGGTTCTCGATGACAAACGCGCCGGGGAAGGACGCCTATCCGATTTGCGGTGCGACCTGGCTGCTCGTTTACGCTCAGCAGAAAGACGCCGCGAAAGGGAAAAAGCTCGTGGAGTTTCTAAAATGGGCTGCGAAAGATGGCGAAAAGATGGCCAAAGACCTTGATTACGCTCCTCTACCAGAAGCAGTCCAGGAGCGGGTCCTGAAGCGGATCAACGAAATCAAAATGTGATGTGAGGAAGCATGGAGGTTGCTACAGCTCCAGCCTCGAAAGCTTTCGGGGCACCCGGTGAGCCCGTATCAGCGCGCCAGGTGATGGCGCAGCCCTCGCGCTTTGGCGACAAAGCATTTGAGTGGCTCACATGCGCCATGGCGCTGACGGTGGTTGTGCTGGTGATTCTGACCGGGTACGAGCTGTGGAGCGGGTCGTTAGGAGCCATCAAAAAATTTGGGTTCCATTTCCTTGTCACGTCCACCTGGGACCCTGTCGCGGACCAATTTGGGGCTCTCCCATTTATATTTGGGACGCTGGTTTCGTCTTTAATTGCGCTGTTGATTGCGGTGCCGTTGGGAATCGCGACGGCAGCGTATCTGACGGAGCTTGCTCCGCTCTGGATTCGGCAGCCCTTGGTGTCGTTGATCGAGATGTTGGCTGCAATTCCCAGTGTCATCCTCGGGCTCTGGGGCATTTTCGTAATGATTCCGTGGTTGCGCGATTATCCCTTCGCATGGCTCAAGCGGTTCTTCGGTTGGATACCCTTGTTCAGTGGATCGATTTACGGTCCGTGCATGCTGGCCGGAGGGATTATTATCGCGGTTATGATCTTGCCGATCATCGTTTCGGTCTCGCGCGAGATTTTGCGCAGTGTTCCGGATTTGCAGCGGGAAGCGGCGTACGGTCTTGGCGCGACCCGGTGGGAGGCAACGCGCATTGCGGTGCTGAGTTATGCAAAGAAAGGGTTGTTCGGCGCAGTCATTCTTGGGTTGGGACGCGCTCTGGGCGAAACGATGGCCGTAACGATGGTGATAGGTAACACTCCGCAGATCGTCGCGTCGCTCTTTCAGCCCGGATACACCCTGGCCAGCGTCCTTGCCAATGAATTCACCGAAGCGACAACTGATATTTATCTGCAGGCATTGTTCGCAATTGGGTTGGTCCTTTTTGGGATAACCATCTTGGTGAATCTTCTCGCGCAACTGCTTCTGCGGACCATTGCAACAACGTCAGCAACCCGCGCGGTGCAATAGCCATGCATTTGGGACGAGCACACAATCACACTTGGCGCAAAATCAAAAGCGCGCTGGCATCCGGGATCGCCTTTGTTTCTGCGGTGCTTGTGATCACGCCTTTGGGGCTGGTGTTCTTTTATCTTCTCTTCAATGGTGCCAGTTCTGTGAACTGGGATTTTTTCACAAAATTACCGGCACCGGTAGGAGCGGTTGGGGGCGGCATGGTCAATGCGATTGTCGGCTCGCTCGAATTGCTAGCAATTGCCGGTATCATTGGAATACCGATTGGCGTTTTGGGCGGAGTTTATCTGGCAGAATACGGTTCGGCGCGGCTCAATTCGGTCCTCCGTTTTCTCGCCGACGTGCTGAACGGCGTTCCATCAATCACCTGGGGTGTGGTCGTTTACGGGCTGATAGTGTTGCGGTTCAAAGGCTTTTCGGCGTACGCCGGCGGGTTCGCGCTTGCTCTAATCATGATTCCACTGATCCTGCGCACAACAGAAGAGGTAGTTTTGCTGGTGCCAAATGGTTATCGCGAAGCGGCCCTCGCCCTGGGTGTTAGCCGGTGGAAAACAATTGTCCACATCGTGATGAAGACGGCGTCCAAGGGGATCATCACCGGGATTTTACTCGCTCTCGCTCGTGTGGGCGGCGAGACGGCTCCGCTCCTTTTCACTGCCTTCGGCAATCGCTTTTGGAATCAAAGCCTCAGCCAGCCCATCGCCGCGCTCCCATTGCAGATTTTTACCTATGCGATCTCTCCCTATGATGATTGGCATCGGCAGGCTTGGGCTGGGGCGCTCGTGCTCGTCACCGGAATTTTCTGCGTTAATGTGCTTGTAAGAATCCTAACCCGCGGACGCGGCGCGCCAGTCGTCTAGCACCCTAAAATATGGATAACGTCATTATGGCAACACCCGAACAAAGCGTCACGGAGCGCGTCGACCGGCCTGTCCAGCCGCCCGTCAGCGCCGAGCCTGCACCAAAGTTAACTTTTGAGGCAAAAAATGTCTCGATCTGGTACGGAGAAAAACGGGCCATTGAGAATGTGAGCCTCGACATCGCTTCCAATGCCGTGACAGCGATCATTGGGCCTAGCGGTTGTGGAAAATCAACGTTTCTCCGGGCCCTCAATCGGATGCACGAACTCGTGCCAAAGACGCGGATGGACGGGACGGTCCTTCTTCATGGCGAGGATCTTTATTCCAAGACCGTTGATCCCGCAATTGTTCGACGTCGAGTCGGCATGATCTTCCAAAAATCGAATCCGTTTCCGACAATGACGATTGGCGAAAATGTCATCGTGGGCTTGCGATTGAATGGGGTGCGCAATCAAAAATTTCTTAATGAACGCCTGGAAAAATCGCTGCGCATGGCTGCTCTTTGGGACGAAGTTAAAGACGATTTGCACAAGCCAGGCACCAGTCTCTCGGGTGGCCAGCAGCAGCGGCTCTGCATCGCGCGCTCGCTGGCCGTTGAGCCGGAAGTTATCTTGATGGATGAGCCCTGTTCGGCGCTCGATCCGATCGCCACGGCGAAAATCGAGGAACTGATCCACGAACTAAAAGCGAAATACACCATTGTAACCGTGACGCACAACATGCAGCAAGCCGGCCGCATTTCGGATTACACCGCCTTTATGTACCTCGGCCGGTTAATCGAGTTTGGACCGACGACAAAGATTTTCACAAATCCAACCGAAAAACAGACGGAGGATTACATCACGGGGCGATTTGGATAAGGCTAGGATCGGCTACGACGCCAGGTGCGTCCGCATAAGAGCAAGAGCAATATAGCAACAAGAAACGATTGAGGATTGACAGGCAATGATTGCGTCAAAACATATTCTAGGAACATTTGATGAAGCGCTGGCCGCGCTGCGTAACAACGTCCTCATGATGGCCGGCTTGACTCAGCGCAGTCTGGAGCGCGCGATGAAGGGCTTGGTTGATCGCGACGATGATCTTTGCGCGAACACAATCGCTGATGACGAAGAAATCGACCAGTTGGAGAAACAGATGGATAAGGATGGCGTTGATATCCTGTTGCGCTTTCAACCCGTTGCGTCGGATCTGCGCCGCGTAGTCTCCGCAATGAAGCTGTCAACCAACCTGGAGCGAATGGGCGATCAGGCTACTACAATCGCGCGGCGTGCCCGGAAGTTAAATCGGCATCCGCCGTTATCCGAGGTCGAATTGATCAAGCCACTGTACGAGCAGGCAATGTCGATGTTTAAGGACGCCGTCGACGCCTTCGTACGCGAAGATGTCGATCTTGGTTGCGCGGTCGTGACGCGCGACGAAAAACTGGACGACTTAAACCATGAAGCCAGTCGCAAGTTAATCGAGAGCATGGCACAGGATCCGGATCAATTGCGGGGCTATCTGAACCTTATTTTTGTTGGCCGTTGCCTTGAACGCGTGGGCGACCACGCTACCAATATTGCCGAAGACGCAGTTTACGCCGCGGCTGCCCAAGATATTCGGCATCCATCCCTCACTGCCACGACGTGAGGGACCATTGGCAGACGCAGCTGGTCTTGCCTAATTTCCCAAGCAGTGGTTGCTTGAGTCATACGGACAGCCAAGGGTGGCGTGCGGCCCTTGGCCCGCTGCGCCTGGTGCGACGCAGGCGCTGCTTTCGGATCGCCCATTCAACAACGACTTAAGATGTCTACTGCGGCCGAGAAAATCAGCGTTGCCCAGGAGCCTGCTGCTCCGGCCGAGTTGGTCCAGAAGGATCGTCCTCAAGAAATGCGTCTTTCGGATCCCGAAAACTTTATCAACCGCGAACTAAGCTGGCTTGAGTTTAATCGGCGGGTTCTCGAGGAAGCTGAGGACCCAACGCAACCCCTCATCGAGCGAGTGAAGTTCCTTACCATTTTCAGCTCAAATCTGGATGAATTCTTCGAGATCCGCGTGGCTGGGATCAAGCAGCAAATCAAAAGCGAAACCAGCGATATCGGACCCGACGGCCTAAGTCCGACCGATACGTTCGATCGTATCCAGAAGACCGTGCGCCAGCTCGTCGCAACTCAGTGCGCACTGTGGAAAAATGAATTGCTGCCCGAGCTTGCAAAGAACGGGATTTACGTGCGCGAAATGGCAGAACTGTCGCCAAAACGTAGCGCATGGGCGCATCGTTATTTTCAACAGGAAGTTCTTCCAATGCTCACACCGCTGGCGGTGGATGCCAGCCATCCGTTCCCGCATCTTTTGAACCGAAGCCATAACCTTCTGGTGCGGGCAAAATTGCAGCGAGATGGTGAACCGCTGCACGCCATCGTGCAGGTGCCCAGGGCGGTATCGCGTCTGATCGCACTGCCACGAGGCAAGGGCGCGGACGAACCGTGGGAATACATTTATCTCGCCTCCCTTATCAAACAGCACATCGGCGAATTATTTCCGGGTTTGATCCTGGATGAGGTCCACGCGTTTCGGGTCACGCGCAACAGCGATTTGTATATCGACGATGAAGAGGCGGAAAACCTGCTGCGCACCATCGAACAGGAGTTGCGGCGCTCAAGTCGGGGCAACGCTGTTCGGCTCGAAGTGGAAGCGGATTGCCCAAAAGATGTTTTGGAATTGTTGTTGCGGTTCTTCGACCTCACAGAGGCTGACGCTTACAAGCTCGATGGACCGATTTCGATGACGCATCTCATGCCGCTCGTGACGAACGATGCGTTTGCCAAGCTGAAAGACCGGCCCTTTCAGCCGGCGCGCGATCCGGCGCTTCCACCGCACGTCGATTTTTTCGAGGTCTTGCGGCGCCAGGACGTACTTCTCCATCATCCTTACGACAGTTTCGATCAGGTTGTCGAATTGATCGAGAACGCTGCACAGGATCCACAGGTGCTGGCAATCAAGATCACGCTTTACCGAACAAGCGGTGATTCGCCTATTGTCGAAGCGCTCATCAATGCGGCCAACGCAGGGAAACAAGTTACTGCCATTGTAGAGCTGCGCGCGCGGTTTGATGAGGCGAGCAATATTCAGTGGGCCCGTCGCTTGGAGGAAGCCGGCGCGCATGTCATTTATGGCGTGGTTGGTCTCAAAACGCACTGCAAGGCGCTGCTGATCGTTCGCCGCGATGCAGACCAACTGCGGCGCTACGTGCAGCTTGGCACGGGCAACTATCATCCGCGCACCGCGCGCATTTACACCGATTTTAGTTTGCTCACCAGTGAACCGAAATTGACGGAAGAAGTAGCCACCGTCTTCAATACGCTCACTGGCTTGGCCGGTTATCCAGGACTGAAAAAAATATTGGTTGCGCCGTTTGATATGCACAGTCGTCTCATCGGATTGATTGAGCGCGAGCGCGATCATGCCCTAGCAGGCAAACCCGCTCGCATCGTTGCGAAACTGAATTCGCTGGTCGATGACGAGATCATCGAGAAACTCTACGAAGCTTCGTGCGCAGATGTGACTATCGATCTAATCGTCCGGGGCATCTGTTGCCTGCGGCCAAAAATGCACGGCCTAAGTGACAATATCCGCGTGGTCAGCATTGTGGGCCGTTTTCTCGAGCACAGCCGGATTTTCTATTTTGAGAATGCCGGGCAGCCCAAGGTCTTTCTCTCAAGCGCGGATTGGATGCCGCGTAATTTTTATCGCCGCATCGAACTGGCGTTCCCTGTCGAAAATCCGCCGTTGCGCGATCTAATCATCAAGGAGGTGCTTCCCAGCTTTTTGCACGATCGTGTTAAGGCGCGGGAGTTGCAGCCTGATGGAAAGTACCGGCGTTTGAAGCCCGAAGGATCAGAGCCGCGTGCCCAGGCGCAGTGGCATTTCCGTGAAGTCTCTCGTGAGCGGGCGAAAAAAATGAGCGGATCGAAGAAGAAATTGCGTGCGGCCAGATTGACTCCGATCGCCGTCCCCCCCGATCCATCCATTACCATGAACCCGGAAACTGACAGTGGTGAGAAGTCGGCGCGCAAAGTTAAGACAATGCCGGCATCGCCCGCGCCCGCTACACCCCGAAAGCAATCTTGAAGAATAAAATCCTCGTTGTCGACGTCGGCGGCTCAAATGTGAAGCTGATGATTTCGCGCGCTGTGAGGAAAAAATTTAAGTCGGGACAGAAATTGACGCCGCGTGCGATGGTGAACCAAATCAAACCGTTGATTGCCGATTGGGAATTCGACGCCGTTTCACTCGGGTTTCCTTCCCCGGTGCGTAACGGCAAAATCGCGAGCGAGCCGAAACATCTGGGCAAAGGCTGGGTCGGATTCGATTTCAAGAAAGCGCTGGGCAAACCAGTGCGCATCATCAATGATGCATCTATGCAGGCGCTCGGCAGCTACCACGGTGGCCGAATGCTCTTTCTTGGCCTTGGGACAGGACTTGGCTCCGCCCTGGTTTGGAATAGTTATGTCCTCCCTCTCGAACTAGGCGATTTGCCCTATCGCAACGGCAGTATCATTGAGGATTACCTTGGCAAAGCCGGCCAGGCACGGCTGGGGGAGAAAGCGTGGCAGCGCGATGTTCAACACGCCCTAGTGCAACTGAAGAAATCACTCATTGCCGATTATGTAGTGCTAGGCGGCGGAAACGCCAAGGAATTGAAGGAAATCCCTAAAGGAATTGAACTTGGACATAACCGGAACGCGTTCCTGGGCGGAGTTCGACTCTGGCAATTTGACTCACGCACAGGGCGGCCCAAGTGGCAGATTCTTTAAGGCAGTTAAAATGTCAAAAAAGTTACAAAGTTAAATGGGCTACCAGCAAATGCTTTCTTCCTTTTAACTTAGTAACCCTCTAACCTTTTAACTTCGTTAACATGAAACTTTATTTTCTAAGACATGGCGAGGCCGATTGGCCGAGCTGGAAGAAACCCGATGATGAACGTCCGTTAACCAAACGTGGAAAAAGAGAAATGCGCGACGTAGCGAAATTTCTGGACCGCCTGAAAGTGCGACCCGACTTAATCGTTACCAGCCCATTGCCCCGCGCGGCTCAGACTGCCGAAATCGCGGCGGACTACCTCAAAGCCAAGGTGCGCAAGGACGAATCGCTCGCACCGGGATTTGGCAGAAGTAAATTGCGAACCGTGGTGAAGCGGCATCGAGCAAACACTCTGATGCTTGTCGGTCACGAACCGGATTTCACCAATGTTATTTCAGGGTTAACCGGGGCGTCGCTCAAACTCTCCAAGGCTGGCGTTGCGCTGGTTGATGTCGATCCCGAATCCGAGGAAGGAAAACTTCTTTGGCTTCTCCCGCCAAAGATCGGCAAGAAATAGGTTTCCTCCGTCTTCCCATTTTTGGAGTTGGGGTTTGATCGTTTGCTTGGGATTTGACGTCTGGGGTTTGGAGTTTCTCACACATCATTGTGCGAGCAGATAAATTGTGACCAGCGTCAGCAAGAAGTACGAAACAAGCACCGCTGCGCCGGCGTAATCCTTTGCCATGCGTTGCCCGAAGAACAACGCAATGAGGGCCACTGCTGAAGCGACAGCGCCGAAGAAGGCCAGGGTCGTTTCTCGCGAAACGATAAGCATCAGGCATCCAATCGCGCTTAGTGCGCCGGCTGTAACTTCGAGAACCGTGATCGCGGCCAACAGAACGGGCACAACTCCGGCCAGCTGGCTTTTGGCAAAATGCGCCTTTAGCCATTCGAGATTGCCGCGGAGATCGATGATTTTATCAATCCCAGATTGAAGGAAGAGGATTGCAAGGAAAGCGGAGGCGAAAATCTGCAAGAGATAAATTGCTCCCGCGAGTGTGTGCAAAGACATGGTTCACTAATCCTAACTAGATGGAGCCGGTTTTGTCGATTCTTCCATAGTCTGATGCGCTAAGAACCTCATTCTTAATCGCCTCGAGCAGCTGCGTCGGCAAAGGCCACGTTGCCGGCTTTTTGATCCATCTCAACTTCTGCTGATGTGCCAAACATTCGAGCGCGTGCGTCGTCGAATTCGCCTTCCCATCGCGCGACTACGACGGTCGCCAGGCAATTGCCGATCACATTCACGCAGGTACGGCCCATGTCCATCAATTCGTCGACGCCAAAAATGATCGCAACGCCGATCGGCCCCAGACCCGATGGCAAGAAGCTGTTCAGCGTCGCCAGCAAAATGACCAGCGACGCACGCGGGACCGCGGCAACGCCTTTGGAGGTGAGCATAAGCGTTAGCAACATTACAATTTGTTGACCGAAATCCATGTGCCAGCCCATGGTCGTTTCGGCGGCCTGCGCCACAAACACGGATGCGAGGGCGAGGTAAAGAGTCGAGCCGTCGAGATTAAATGAATATCCCGTGGGCATCACGAACCCGACGATGTGCGCCGGCACGCCGAAACGCTCCATCGACTCCATCGCTTTTGGCAAAGCCGATTCGCTGCTGGTGGTTGCGAACGCAAGTGCCGCCGGTTCGCGCACGGCTCTGACGAATTGCCGCAATGGAATCCGAGCGATCCAAATTACCAATCCGAAAACTAACAAGATGAAAATCGCGAGAGCCAGATAAAGCGAGCCGATCAATTTGCCGAGATTCACCAGGACGCCAGGGCCTTGCGTGCCAATCGTATGTGCCATCGCCGCGCCTACTCCGATCGGCGCGAACAGCATAACGTAATTCGTAAACTTGAACATGATCTGGGCGAGGCTCTCCATCGCCCGGACGATTGGTTTCCCTTTGTCGCCGACCGCTGAGACAGCGAGAGCAAAAAGCACGCTAAAGATTACGATTTGCAAAACGTCACCACGCACCATTGCTTCGATCACGCTCGACGGAAACGCATGGACGATCGTTTCGACCAGAGTCTTTGGATGAGTTTGTTCGATTGTTTTGATTACGTTAGTGTCCGTGGCGGCGAGAGTTACGCCTATGCCCGGCTTCGTGAAATTGACAACGGCCAATCCAATAAAGAGTGCCGCAGTCGTGACGATCTCGAAATAGATGAGCGCTTTCGCGCCCATCCGTCCCACCTTTCGCAACGCTCCTGCGCCCGCAACTCCGACCACGATGGTCGAGAACACAAGCGGGGCGATGATGGATTTGATCAGATTAATGAAAATGTCGCGCAAAAAATAAACCGCATTTCCCCAATCTGGCTTCAGCCACCCGATCAGACCCCCAACAACCAACCCAATCATGATCTGGATCGTTAAAGAAGGCCGATACCACCGCCGACGCATCTGTTGAGATTCCCCGGTACTCACCGCCATGGTCATTAACACAAAGACGAATTCAAAACAGCACGCGTTTCATTTTCTGAGATCGGTGCACCGGAGGATTAGGCCCGCTGTATGGCGGGTGGACAGGATGTCCGTGGTACGGCTAATCGATCAGGCGTCGATTGATTTCGCAATAAGCATCGACGCGGCGATCCCGCAAAAATGGCCAATGCGTGCGCTGCTCATTGACGCGACTCCAATCGACGTCGGCCATCACAATCTCTTCCCGGTCGACGGAACCTTTTGCGAGAATTCCGCCGTCTGGTCCGCAAACAAAACTTTGTCCCCAAAATTCAATGCCATCCCCACCCGCAGGCGCTTCATGGCCGACGCGGTTTGGGACCGCGATGTAGCAGCCATTCGCGATCGCGTGACCGCGCTGGATCGTTTCCCAGGCAGCATGTTGCGCCACGCCGAATTCTTTCTTCTCCGAAGGGTGCCAGCCGATTGCTGTCGGGTAAAAAATAATCTCTGCGCCATGTAACGCCGTCAGGCGGGCTGCTTCCGGATACCATTGGTCCCAGCAAACGCAGACGCCAATCTTGCCCTGGGCTGTCGGCCACGCTTGAAACCCAAGGTCGCCCGGCGCGAAGTAAAATTTCTCGTGATAAAGAGGATCGTCCGGGATATGCATCTTGCGATATTTGCCGAGCAACTTTCCATTCGCGTCAATGATTGCCGCCGTGTTGTGATAAACGCCGGCACTGCGTCTCTCGAAAAGTGACGCAATAATCACTGCGCCGGTTTCTCGCGCTACGTCTCCCAATGTCGATGTCGATTTGCCGGGAATTTCCTCGGCCAGATCGAAGTTCTTGTGATCTTCGGTCTGACAAAAATATTGCGACCGAAAAAGCTCCGGTAAACAAACGATCTGCGCGCCTTTTGCCGCCGCGTCGCGAATGAATTCGATCGCACGCTCAAGGTTCTTCTCCGGCTCGGGGCCGCATCGCATCTGGATAAGAGCGATCTTTGTTTTCGCAGCGGTTTTCATTGCATAGTGGTGATCCGTGATCAGTGAAGGGGAATTCCGCTTACCGATCGCTCTTCGCTGATCACATAAGTCATTTCACCGACTCCGCCGGCACGATCTTGACGCTTTCGATCACGGTCCGTTTTGTCGGCTTGCTGACCTCGCCCATGCCGTTGTTTGTGACCGGCGTGCCGCCGATTTTCTCCAGAACATCAACGCCTTTGATCAATTTTCCGAAGGTGGTGTATTGCCCGTCGAGTCGCCGAACCGGCGCGAGGCAAATGAAGAATTGAGACCCGGCCGAGTCCGGATCAGGCCCGCGCGCCATAGAGATGACACCCCGATCGTGGGAATGATTGTTAAATTCGGCCTTAACTTCGTATCCCGGTCCTCCTTGTCCGTAAGCGTTTTCCTTTGCGGGATCTTTCGAGTTCGGGTCGCCGCCCTGAATCATGAATCCTTTGACGATTCGGTGGAAGATGGTGCCGTCATAGAATCCTTGACGCGCCAGCTTCTTAAAATTTTCGATCGTATTTGGTGCGGCATCAGTCCAGAACTGGACCACCATTTCACCTTCATTAGTTTTAATAACAGCGACTTCGTTTGTGGTACTCATTGGTTTGTTCTCTTCAGCGCGGATATTCGCTGCGCCGAGCGCGAAGCCCAGCAGACAGCACAACGTCAATTTCATTCCGCAACGATAACGCTTCACGCCAAACGCTCAACGCTCAATGAACAGAGTCAGCCTCCGCGCATTGTTTCCATTGGGCGATGGATGTTGCATGCTGGACGTCGAGCGCTGCCGTCCGCCGTGGCGTGGTATTCCTGCAAACTGCGCACCTGAACCTTACGTTTTTGCAGCGATCGGATCCCGTTCGCGCTGGCCTCCGCAGCGCGCACCGTCGTCATGATCGGAATTTTCGCGGCTAGTGCAGCGTTTCGAATGACCACTTCGTGTTCGCGCGGAATTTTCCCGCTCGGCGTGTTGATGATGAAGTTGATGTCGCCATTCTTGATGCGGTCGAGGACGTTTGGGCGTCCTGCATGGATCTTGAAGATCTTGGTTACTTTGATTTTCGCTTTTGTCAGCGCTTCTGCAGTTCCGCTTGTCGAAATGATTTCAAAACCGAGCTTCACAAACTCGCGTGCCACCGGGATCACTGCTTCCTTGTCGGCGTCCTTAACGCTGATGAACACTTTTCCTTTTTTCGGCAGCGGTGGCGGCGCGGCCATTTGCGATTTTGCATAGGCGAGGCCGAGATCCACATCCATCCCCATCACTTCGCCGGTCGATTTCATCTCCGGCCCGAGCGAGATATCCAGGCCTTCGTAGCGCAGAAAGGGGAACACAGCTTCCTTCACGGAGAAGTGTTTCGGCACGATTTCCTTTGTGAAACCGAGCTCGCGCAATAATTTTCCGGTCATCACTTTGGCAGCGAGTTTTGCAAGCGGAATACCAATTGCCTTGCTAACGAAGGGAACGGTGCGGGACGCGCGCGGATTCACTTCCAGCACGTAAACGTCGTCTCCCTTCACGGCGAATTGCACATTCATCAGGCCTCGCACCTTCAACTCGCGCGCCATCGCCTTTGTGGCAGTGGAAATGTCATCCAGAATTGTTTGCGACAAGGAGAATGTCGGAATGACGCATGCGCTGTCACCGCTGTGAATGCCTGCCTCCTCGATGTGCTCCATGATTGCACCGATCACTGTCGTTTCGCCGTCAGAAATGCAATCGACATCCACCTCGATCGCATCTTCCAAAAAACGATCGATCAGCACGGGACGATCCGGTGTCACCTCAATTGCGCTCGCCATGTAACGCCGAAGATCCTGCTCATTATAGACAAGCTCCATCGCGCGTCCGCCGAGGACGAAGCTCGGCCTAACGAGTACCGGATAGCCGATTTTCCTCGCTATTGCGACAGCTTCTTCCGTACTCGTCGCCGACCCATTCGGGGTTTGGCGCAGACCAAGTTTGTCAAGCATCCCCGCAAACAAGCCCCGATCTTCTGCGGTCTCGATGCTTTCAGGCTGCGTGCCAAGAATTGGCACGCCTGCCGTCTTCAATCCGCTCGCCAGATTCAGAGGGGTTTGGCCGCCAAACTGAACGACCACGCCCTCCGGTCTCTCCTGATCATAAATATTGAGCACGTCTTCGAGAGTGAGAGGTTCGAAATAAAGTTTGTCGCTCGTATCGTAATCTGTGGAGACGGTTTCCGGATTTGAGTTAACCATGATCGTTTCGAATCCGAGTTCGCGGAGGGCGAATGCAGCGTGCACGCAGCAATAGTCGAATTCGATTCCCTGCCCGATCCGGTTCGGTCCGCCACCCAGGATCATAATCTTGCGTTTGCCGCTCTCGCGCCGCTCGTTCTCGTCGCCATACGTTGAGTAATAATACGGCGTGTAAGCTTCAAATTCTGCGGCGCAGGTATCGACGAGGCGATAAGTGGGTAGTACGCCTGACGCCTGCCGCTTTGCACGAATTTCAGTTGCGCTGACTCCGTTCGCCACAGCCAGTTGGCGATCCGAAAAACCAAGTTTCTTGGCACGCAGCAAATGTTTAGTCTTCAAACATTGCGTTCCAGTCACGATCTCCGCCAGATTGCTCAAAAACCACCTGTCGATCTTGGTCAGTTCGAAAACTTCGTCGATGGACATTCCGTCTTGAAATGCCTGGGCTAGATAAAAAATCCGTTCCGCGTTCGGGATCGCGAGCTTCAAACGCAGGGTCTCAGCGTCCACATCTTTATTTGCGCCATCGCCACATAGGCCGAAGCGTTTGATCTCCAGGCTGCGCAGTGCTTTTTGTAGCGCTTCCTTGAAAGTGCGGCCGATCGCCATTGCTTCGCCAACACTTTTCATTCGTGTCGTCAGCGTCGCTTCCGCCTGTGGAAACTTTTCGAACGTAAACCGCGGTACCTTGACCACGCAGTAATCAATGGTCGGTTCGAAGCATGCCGGGGTTTCGCGGGTGATATCGTTTTTGATTTCATCCAGCGTGTAACCGACTGCGAGTTTTGCCGCGATTTTCGCAATCGGAAAACCCGTCGCCTTCGAGGCGAGTGCACTGGAGCGCGACACCCGCGGATTCATTTCGATCACGACCATCCGTCCGTTGTCCGGGTGTACTGCAAACTGAATGTTCGACCCGCCGGTCTCCACGCCGATCTCGCGAATGACCGCGAACGAGGCGTTGCGCATCATCTGGTATTCCTTGTCCGTGAGCGTCTGCGCCGGCGCAACAGTGATGGAATCGCCCGTATGCACGCCCATCGGGTCGAAATTCTCGATGGAACAGACAACCACGCAGTTGTCCATTCGGTCGCGCATCACTTCCATCTCGAATTCCTTCCAGCCAACCAGTGATTCTTCGATTAGCACTTCGTGGACCGGCGAGAGATCGAGACCGCGCGCAGTGATTGCGTTGAGCTCCTCGCGATTATAAGCGATCCCGCCACCGGCCCCGCCCAGAGTGAACGCCGGCCGAATTACGAGCGGAAAGGTTCCGATCTCACCAACGATGCGATTGATATCCGCGAGTGAACGCGCTACGCCAGACCGCGGCACGTCTAACCCGATGCGCAGCATAGCTTCCTTGAATAATTGCCGATCTTCGCCTTTTGCGATGGCTTGAGCGTTTGCTCCGATTAGCTTCACCCCATGTCGTGCCAGCGCACCGTTGCGATTCAATTCCATCGCAGCGTTTAGGGCGGTTTGTCCTCCCAGAGTAGGGAGGATGGCGTCCGGTTTTTCACGCTCCATGATTGCCTCGATCACCTCGGGCGTGATCGGTTCGATATACGTACGATCCGCGAATTCTGGATCGGTCATGATGGTTGCCGGGTTGGAATTTACCAGCACGACCTCGTAGCCCTCTTCCCGGAGTGCCTTGCACGCTTGCACGCCGGAATAATCAAATTCGCAGCCCTGCCCGATGACAATTGGACCGGAGCCGATCAGCAAAATTTTCTTGAGTTCGTTATTTCGCGGCATCTGCGCCAGCGCGGACAGTAAACGAAATCACACGATCGTCACGCGAGAACCGCAGCTGGACGTCAGCAGTCTAACTTGATTAGGCCACCTGCGCCATGCGCTGGCGATCCAGCCATACCTTGCAGATGCTTTTGATGCGTGTGAGCACATAATAGACAGTCTGGCTGCGGATGCGTACCAGCTCCGTTCCGACGATGCGGGTCACGAAATCGCTCGGGAGATCGAGAATTTCCTGTGGGGTCGAGCCTTCGAGTCCTTTGCAAAGAATCGCCGCCATGGACCGGGTAAGCGTTTGCACTTCCGGACCGAGTGTCATGCGAATGTGTGCTCTGCCGTTTTCATCTACGTGCAGATAAACGCCGACCGTATCTGTGCATTCCTCGTCTTTCCGAACATCGACGAGTTCAAAATTCTCGCCCTCGCGCGGCTCCTGTTTCTTCGCGTTGTCTGCGTAGGAAACAAGCGTCTCGCGCCGCTCATCTTCGGGGAGCGACTCGAAGAGGTTGATGATCTTGTTTAGCTTGGTCGGATACATGGAACATTTCTAATCTATCATGGCTTCGCGCTTTGCTCAGCAAGGCGTTTGTGGCTAATTGCGTTATGAAGACTCCGATTAAAGTCGCTGTAACAGGCGCTGCTGGGCAAATTGGTTACGCACTTCTGTTTCGCATTGCCTCAGGACAGATGTTCGGGACGGACCAACCGCTCGCACTCCATTTGATCGAAATTCCGGATGCGCTTGGCGCGCTGGATGGCGTCGTGATGGAACTGCACGATTGCGCATTTCCGCTGCTCGAGCGAGTTGTGCCCACAGCGGACCTCAATGAAGGCTTCCGGGATGTGAATTGGGCGCTGCTGGTGGGGAGTGTCCCGCGTAAGGCCGGTATGGAACGGAAGGATCTGCTCGGGATTAACGGCAAGATTTTCATAGGACAAGGTCAGGCAATCGAAAAAAATGCTGCGTCCGATGTGCGCGTGCTCGTAGTTGGAAATCCGTGCAATACGAATTGTCTGATTGCGATGAATAACGCCAAGCAAATTCCAATCGATCGATGGTTTGCCATGACCCGACTGGACGAAAATCGTGCGCGCGCGCAACTGGCACATAAGGCCAGTGTGGACATTGGCCTGGTGACGAACATGACCATCTGGGGAAATCACTCCTCGACGCAATATCCCGATTTCTACAATGCCAGCATCGATAATTGTCCGGCGAACGAGGTGATCCGAGACGAAAAATGGTTGAAGGAAGAATTCATCGCTACCGTGCAACAACGCGGCGCCGCGGTGATCAAAGCGCGAGGGCTTTCATCGGCCGGTTCCGCGGCGAACGCGATCGTCGATACCGTCTCTTCGCTCACCAACGACACGCCGAACGGCAACTGGCACAGCGTAGCGGTTTGTTCCGACGGAAGTTACAATGTCGAGAAGGGATTGATCTCATCATTCCCAGTTCGCGTGCGTGGCGGGAAATGGGAAATCGTGCCGGAATTACCGATCAATGATTTCAGCCGCACGAAAATCGATGCATCGGTAGCGGAACTAAAAGAAGAGAAATCGCTAGTCGCGGAGTTGCTGGCCAAATAGTACGCGCTCAGCCTGTCACGTCTTAATTGCGTGGATTGCCACGGAAGCGGGGAAGACCAGGCTTGTCAGGCTTACCTCGCGAAATCCGACCTCGAAAATCTCGCACCAGAAATCGGCTCCGTATTCCGTTTGCACAATGCAGTCGTCCCGGTTCGCGTCCGGTTTTCCGTGATAACTGGGAGGCAAACCGCGCCGTGTCTGGGTCAAGCGCCCAATGACAATTGGCACAGTGTAAAACAAATGGCCGCCGGGTTTTAGAACGCGCATTGACTCTTTCAAAGCGGCCTTTGAGTCTGGAACATGCTCCAACGTGTCGGAATGAATGATGATGTCGATTGATGAATCGCCAAAACTCATTCGCCGCATGTCGAGCTGGGGGAAGGAATGCAGCGCATGTTTGGGAAGCGCCTGCAGAAAAGGGGACAAATTTTTGGCAGGATTGATTTCAATCACGGTGAGTTGCCGAATTTTCGGGTCGTCGCGACAGAAATCTTTGAAACTACCGGCGAACCCAAATGCTCTGGTTACCGCTGCGGCAAGGGTCATCGTTCTCAAATTATTTTTGCAGTCTGCGCAACAAAACCCCTGTTGTAGATCGATGTAAGCGACTTCGTCACGTGACAACTCCCATTGCTCGATCAGTTCAGGCCAAAGCACTGGGTCGTTCGTGAACCGGTCGCCGCCGCATACCGGGCAAATTTTCAAACTCGGCATCGGCTCTTGCATTTCGCTTACCCATCAGCCAGTGGCTTCAACAGCAGCCCCTGGCCAGTGGGCAAGGATAAGATTTTGATCCCTTTGTCCCGGGCAAACTGATCCATCGCTAATTTCTGCGATAAATAGCCGTAGTAGGCATAGTCATCGAGAAGGACAAACGCGCCCGGGACGAGACGCTCCCAAAGGAACTGGATCGCTGCGACCTCGGGCATCGAACAATTCATATCGAGATGCAGATAAGCAATGTTCTTCGCGCGAATCTGAGGCAGGGTCTCTGGAATCGAGCCTTCGATGAGAGAGACATTTCTCCATTGAGAAAAGTTCGCCCGCACTTCTTCGATCCCCTGGATATAAAATCCCGAACCCAGACTCTTCTGGTTTTTCACCACGGCGCCTGAAGCCCTGTCCGCAGATGAAACAAACCGTTCATCTAGGCCGCGAAAAGTATCCAGCAGATAAAAGTGTTTTCCCAAAGAATCCCAGTTCAGATAATCCATGATCGCCGACGAGAGAAAACCGCGGTTCACTCCGCACTCAATGAAATCGCCGTCGAGTCGAGCAGCACAAACGGCGGCCCACAGACCGATGTGAACCCGCCAGTGCCATCGATAATCGTCGCCTGCCGCGCGAACGCCGCGCGCATAAGCGTTTCGAAAAGCTGGATCGTCCATGAATTCATGATTGTGAATCGAACGTAGTCCGTCCTGATCGTAGACGTGGCCTTCCGCGTGCGAAAAATCGGCAGACGCTGGCACCATCGAGGCGGCATTGCCGACTCTGTTTTGTGCAAGCACTTTTTCCAGTCCCGCATTCCAGGTGAGAGGTCTGTTTTTCAACCATCCCGAATCGAACTTTGGCGCAGCAAAAAGCGCCCACGTCTGCCTGGGATGCTTCCAATCCAGAATTTCGAATCGCAAACCGGCTTCTGCCGCCGCCTGTCTCATTGTCGGCGGCCTGTAATTCACACATTCGGGATAGACCCAACCCCTGGTTGATGAGTCTTGCTCACCAGGTAAGAATGTAGCAACCAAAGCTCCGTCTTCAGCAAGCGAATGCGAAATTGCGGACAGCCAATTTTGGATCAGATCCAGTCCGCAATGACTAAAGATCGATTGGGCCAGCGCGAAATCGAATGAGACTTTCGCCTGCGCAATTGTCTCGGGTGAATCGGAAAAAAAGAAGGTCGGGTGTTTGATTTGCAAAAGTGCCTCTCCGAGCTCTCGCTTAATTCCTTCCTTCACCAGCCATTCATTCGGCTCAACGCCAAAATATTTTCCACGATTCAGGTACGGAATTAATAGGCGTCCGATCCGAAGGGAACCGCATCCAATGTCGAGCAACGAGTGATGCTGTCGCAAGCCTAGCGTGGTCAGAAGATTGAACGTCATCGCCGCGATTAAATCGTAATCTTCCGGAGGACCGACATATGCGCGGTAATGTGCATCCCCAGGCTTGAGGCCCGCGCCCAGACTTTCGCCGTTGTCCAAAGGCAGTTCCATATCACTTCAGCGCGGGACCAAAATCCTTCAATGCCTCCTGGGGGCGTTCGGGAAATCCAACGACGCCACGCGACCGGTCGAATTGATAGATGCGCGTCCGTGGGCGTTCGCGGAACGGGAATGCGCGAAGGTTGTCGCCGTCGAGAGCATCGGCCGCTCCTGGAGCACGGCATGTTTGCACACCCAAATGGTGCAGCTCGTTCCTGATCTTAGAAGCCGATCCAACGCAGTTCGACAGCTCGTTGGGATCTTGCCTGAGATTGAAGAGCTGTTCCCGGCCGCCATTTGCCATGAAAATGTATTTCCACTCATCGGTAACAACCATGAGTTTGAAATCGTGTGAGCCCGGGGGTTCGACCATCCCAATAAGATATTCACGCGGCACGCATTTGCCGCGCAGCATTTTCAAAACATTCTTTCCCTCGCGCACCTCGCATTCGCCCGCAGCCTCGGTGGCAATTCCAAATAAGTCCGCAAGGCTGATTAGCTCAGTCTGGACAGTCCCCTTCGGCAGCACAGCCGGCCAGCTGAGCAATAAAGGAACACGACAGGCAGCAGAAAAGAAGTTTTGTTTCTGCCAGCCGTGATGATCACCCATCAGATCGCCATGGTCCGAAAAAAAGCAGATAAGAACGTCCTCCGATTTCGGCCGTGCTTCGATTGCATCGAGAATTCGTCCGAGACATTGATCCAGATAAGTGATCTCACCGTAGTATCGCGCCTTTACGATTCGTGCCAGCGCTGGGTTGATTGCATCTGCCCAAATGGCATGGCGCATGAATGGAATTTCTTCATCGAGATGATCGTTTTCGATGCTACCCAGAACGGGATCCGGCATTCGATCGGGATCGTACATTCGATTGAATGGAATTGGCGGAGCGAGCGGCGGGTGCGGGCCTACAAATGATACAAAGCCAAAAAAGGGCCGTGAGTTATCTGGCTTCGTAACCTCCTCCACTGCGCAGCCAGCAGCCCACCACTCGGCGCCTAACTCAGCCGGAAGGGGACTGCGCTGTGGCAGGTAATACATCTCGGTGCGTTCCCCGAACGGTTGCTCCAGAAAATCGAATTCCGGATGTTCCTGCGTTAGCCATGAACCATAGTCGTCGCCTTCACGCGCCGGGGGATGGTACGTCTCTTCACTGCGCCACAGCGTTTCGTAACCGACGTCTTCATTCCAAGGGTATGTGTGGAACTTTCCGACTCCAAATGTGCGGTATCCCAGGCGCGACATGGTCCGCCCCAGATACGGTCCGCAACGCGCTTCCATTTCGGCCGCCTGTCCCGTTGCTGCTTTTGGTATCGCATTGCTGAAGGCGCGCGTTGTAACCGGTTCACATCCTGTGCGGATCGTGTAACGCGCCGGGATGCAAATCGGACAGGTAGCGTATGCATTGGAAAAGCTGATTCCCCTGCGCACCAATCGGTCAATATTCGGCGTATAGATGTGCGAATTACCCAGCGCAGCGATGGTATCGAATCGCTGCTGATCCGTCATGACGAACAAGATGTCGGGCCTGCTTACTGACATTTTTTGTCTCAAGCGGAGTTCGCGTGAAGCTGTCGTGGTCGGCTCAATGCGGAAAAATTCTCAACGACCAGAAGCCTAGAAGCAGATCCGTTAAAAGAACAACCAAAACCCAAGTGGGGTTGTTGGCTCCTCGCCTCACTTTAGCTGGCTGCGAGTTCGCTACCCGTCAGGCGCCGGAAGGCTTCGAGGTATTTCGCTGACGTCTTCTCGATCACGTCTTTCGGGAGAGACGGCGCAGGTGGAGTCTTGTCCCAATCGAGCGTCTCCAGGTAATCGCGTACGAATTGTTTATCGAAGCTCGGCGGGCTTTGGCCGACCGCGTATTCATCTTTCGGCCAGAAGCGCGAGGAATCGGGCGTCAGACACTCGTCGATCAAGAGCAATTCTCCATCGATAGTGCCAAACTCAAATTTCGTGTCCGCGACGATGATTCCTTTCTGCGCCGCATACTCGCGGCCGCGCGAATAAATTTCGAGACTCAGCGTTTTCACGCGATTGGCAATTTCATCGCCGAGAATCTTGATACATTCCTTCATGTCGATGTTCTCGTCATGACCTTGTTCTGCTTTCGTCGACGGCGTGAAGATTGGTTTTGGTAATTGGGAAGCTTGTTTTAGCCCGGCTGGAAGCTCGATACCACAAACGTTCTGCGATTCCTGATATTCTTTCCACCCGGAGCCGGCCAGATAACCGCGCACCACGCATTCTACTGCGAGTGGCTTTGTTTTTTTCACGAGCATCGATCGTCCGGCGAGCTGCTCACGGAACGGTTGCAATTCTTTCGGGAAATCTTCGAAATTCGCTGTCTCAAGATGATTTTTGATGTCGCCGAAACGCTTAAACCAAAACGCCGAAATTTGATTGAGGACCGCGCCCTTGTGCGGGATTGGGTCGGGCAGGATGACGTCGAAAGCCGAGATTCGGTCAGTTACAACAAACAGGAGCGTGTCGCCAAGATCAAAGACTTCGCGCACCTTGCCGCTGCGCAGTTTCTTGATTCCCGGAAGGTCGATTGAGGATTGTGTAGCAGTTTGCATTTTCAACTCCGAACGTCCAACGCCGAATGCCCAACGTCCAATGGATTTCTGCGTTGAGTGTTGGACGTTGGACGTCGAGCGTTGGACGTTGAATTCCTCCTATGCCAGGGATTGTTGTCAAACCGCGGGCGCGAATACTGCACGGACACGATTGGGTCTTTTCGAGCGAAGTCTTGAAGGTCTTTGGGAAACCGGCAGACGGCGACGTCATTTCGCTCAAGGATGGCAAGGATCATTTAATCGGTAGCGCGATTTACAATTCGAGGTCGCAAATTGTGGCGCGCCGCTTCTCGCGCCGGAAACAGGACTTGGACTTGGACTTTTTCAAACGCCGAATCACGCAAGCCGCAGAATACCGGGCGCGGCGAAGGATCGACGCAAGGCTTTGCCGCGTCGTTTGGAGCGAAAGCGACGGACTGCCCGGCTTGGTCATCGACAGATACGGCGACTGTTTTGTGATGCAGACTCTCACGCTGGCCATGGACATACGAAAAGATTTGATTGCCGATGCAATTGAAGGTGGCATCGGCTCGATGCCCAATGCGCTGGGAGGGCATGCCGCGATCATTGAGCGAAATGACGCGCCGGTACGCAAGGCGGAAGGGCTGGAGTTGTGCACGAAAGTTTTGCGCGGAGACGCGCCCTCGCGAAACGAGATCGGAATCGAAGGCGTGCACTTCGAGCTAGATCTCCTGGGCGGACAAAAAACCGGTTTCTACCTCGATCAAAAACACAACTATGGGATTGTTGCGGGATTCGCGCGCGACCGGCGGGTGCTGGACTGTTTCACAAATCAGGGGGCATTTGCACTGATTTGCGCGCGGGCAGGCGCATCGGACGTGACCGGTGTCGAAGAAAATTCCGAGAATATCGTAGCCGCGAAACGAAATGCAGCGCAGAACGATTTGGAAGTGCGATGGATCGAGCAGGATGTCTTTCAGTTCCTGCGCGGGGCCGAAAAATCGGGGAAACAATATGATTTGATAGTTCTCGATCCGCCGTCTTTTACCAAAACCAGGAGCGGATTACGCGATGCGTTGCGTGGTTACCGGGAGCTGCATATGCGCGCGTTCAAGCTTCTCTCGAAAGAAGGTCTCCTGGCGACCTTTTCATGCTCGCATCACGTAAGCGACGCCGCATTTTCGCAAACGGTCTCTGATGCGCTTGTCGATGCCCGACGTTCCGCGCGACGCTTGCGCCGATTCGGGCAAGCAACCGATCATCCCGTGCTGCCGACGATTCCCGAAACGGAGTATTTCAAAGGTTTTCTTTTGGAAATGATGCCGGGGCGATGAATGCCTGATTGGAATTTTTAGAGGCTGGCTAGCCGTTCGCGAAAACACTTGCTTCGATCAGTCGCAATTTCGAACGTCGAGCGTTGACTGAAAATTCTTTGTGTATCGTGACGAAAATATCTGGAATTCTCAAGTGACGCATTTAATGTGGCGCTCAACGAGCCGGACGGCGAGTCCTGATTGTCATGGCAGAAAAAATTCGACCGGTTGAACAAATGCTCGAACTGAGCGAGGACGAAGCCAATTCCCCCGAGCATCTGGACTCGCAAGTGCAGAAGGCGCAGGAGCAACTGATCCAGCTTAAGCGCCAGCAGGAGCAGATCGAAAAACAAAAGCGCGAGCTGGAGGAATTAAGTCGTCGGCAGGACGAATTGGAGCACGGTCGCGCAGAAATGGCGGATAAGCTGACTCGCTCGCTCGTTGTGCTTGAACGCGAGGCCTACAACGCGCAAAGCCGTCTCGAGCAGATCCGCGCAGCCCGGGAGAGTTTCGGTCAGCATTTGGAATTGATTGAAGCGATCGATCCAAAAAGTTGGAATCCCTCCGATTTGCACAAAGAGCTGAGCAGGGCTTTGAGCACAGTGGAAGAGGCGCGCACGGTGTACAACGAGCAACGCAGCCGGTTGCAGGCGGCGGGTGGAAATGAAGGTGAGGCAACATTGCCGGATGTCGGGACCGATTCTTACGAGAGCAACGATGGACGTTCATTTTCTCAGTGGTTCCAGATTGGCGTCGCACTCACTTTGCCGCTGATTATCTTTGGTGCCGTTGCCCTTGCTCTTTTCGTTTGGTTGGCGAGTAAGTGATGGCGATGTTTCGTCGTTCGCCCAAGTCCAGCCCGCCGCTTCGCCGCAGGCAGGAAGAGATAGCACGCCAGGAAGCGGAGCTGCGCGAAAGGCTCGAAAAACTCGAACGACTTGTTGCGAAAGTGCCGTTGATCGAGAAAAACAGGGCTGACCAAGGCCCAAAAAATAATCGAACCGACAAACGATTCCGTGTCTCAGTTGCGGCGCAGGCCGGAGGGGCCATCGGTGAAGGCAGGAATTCCCGGCGCCCTCGTTCATTGCGGAAAGAGCGACGGGAAGGCCAAATCATTTTTCTCCTTCTTGTGGTGGCGCTTGCCGTCGCAGTCATTTGGCTGATCAGCAACCTGCATTCGTAAGCAACGATCATGGCCGGGATTTCGGAGCTCGACGTTGGGTACGTCGCCAGGCTGGCGCGAATCAATCTCACTGAAGAGGAAGGAAACGCCTTTCAGAAGCAGCTGGATGATGTGCTACAGTACGTTGAAAAACTTCGCCAGACGGATGTAAGCCATGTCGAAGCGGCTGCGCACGCGCTTCCCATTTTTAACGTTTTTCGCGAGGATGCCGCGAGCGAATGGTTTACGGCGGAACAAGCACTGAGCAATGCCCCTCGAAAAGCCAACGATCTTTTTATCGTCCCTAAAGTCGTAGAATGACGGAGAAGGATCTGCCGGCGCTAAGCATCGCCGATCTGCAATCGTTGTTGCGTCGCCGGGAAGTTTCCGCGCGCGAAGTCGTCGATGCGCTGCGAGCTCGCATCGAAGCGGTGGATGGAGAAATCGGCGCTTATCTTTCTCTCGACATGGACGTTGCTGCCAAAGAGGCCGAAGAGGCGAATCTCGATCTTCCGCTGGGCGGTATCCCGGTTGCGATCAAAGACATCATCAATGTGAAGGGCCAGCCGTGTACCTGTGGCTCAAAGATTTTGCATGGTTATCGGGCGACCTACGATGCCGCGGTGATTCGAAAATTACGCGCTGCAGGCGCGATCCCATTTGGCAAAACCAACCTGGACGAGTTTGCCATGGGTTCGTCCACGGAGAATTCCGCCATGAAATTGACGCGTAATCCGTGGAACTTAACGCGCGTGCCGGGTGGATCCAGCGGTGGTTCCGCCGCGGCCGTCGCTGCAGACGCAGCTTTTGGTGCATTGGGCAGCGACACTGGCGGTTCCATTCGGCAACCGGCTGCACTTTCGGGCGTTGTCGGTTTCAAGCCGACCTACGGCCGGGTCTCGCGCTTCGGCCTGGTCGCGTTTGCGTCGTCGCTCGATCAAATCGGGCCATTGACGAAAACCGTCCGCGACTCCGCACTTATCATGAACGTGATCGCGGGGCATGATCCGCAAGACTCCACGTCTCTTAACGAGCCCGTGCCTGATTACACTGCCAAGCTCGGACACGAATTACGCGGGGTACGGTTGGGCTTGCCGAAGGAATACATGATCGAAGGGATCGACCCACAGGTGAAAGCCGCGATTAACGCCGCGGTGAAACAGATGAACTCGGCAGGCGCAGAGATCGTTGATGTTTCATTGCCGCATACTGATTACGCAGTCGCCGTCTATTATATTCTCGCTACCGCGGAAGCCTCGGCAAACCTGGCCCGTTTTGATGGGGTTCGTTATGGATATCGAACCGAAAATCCCAAAGACATGCTCGATCTCTATGGTCGTACGCGTGAGGAAGGTTTCGGACCGGAAGTGAAACGGCGAGTTATTCTCGGCACTTACGTTTTGAGCTCCGGTTATTACGACGCCTATTATTTGCGCGCGCAAAAAGTGCGGGAGTTGGTCCGCCAGGATTTCGCGAAAGTATTCGATAAAGTCGATGCCTTGATTTCACCAACTTCGCCGGTTCCGGCCTTCAAGTTAGGCGAACGCACCGCGGACCCGTTGCAAATGTATCTGGCCGACATTTTCACCATCGCAGCGAACCTTGCTGGAATCTGCGGAATCAGTGTGCCTTGCGGTTTCGCCGAGGTGGATGGGGATCGCCTGCCGATCGGTTTGCAATTGTTAGGCAAACCGCTGGATGAAGCGCGCATTTTGCAAATCGCGAATGCCTATGAGCAGAGCACAGACTGGCACAAAGCACGTCCGCTGATCGCATCGGTCACGCACAAAGCGTGACGCGCGCGTCGCGTGAAAAGCGGCGAGACACCACCGCACTCCAAGCCGCAATCGCGTAATGTGCGCTTTCGCAGGCGGCTACGTTTTGGAGTGCGGCAGTGTTCTGCCGCTTTTAGATGTGCTAGAGGAACCGCGTGCGAGTTTTTAATCTGCGACTAAACAGATCGCGAGCAGCGAACTCTCTCGTGTTGCTCTTTATCGTAACGGCAACAGTCTTTTCTGTGCTTCCCCTGCTGCGGTATCTCCGCGGGCATACCATCTTCGATTACGAACTTTGGTACGCCACCGGCACACGTGTGCTGGCGGGTGACGAAATCTATTTCTTTCGCGCCGGCAAATACGATTTCATGTATCCGCCTCCATGCGCGCTCTTTCTGGCGGGCGCAAGTTTGCTCGGGCAGGGAGGGCTCATTCTCCTTCTTGTGATGATCAACTCCGCAGCGTGGTTTTGCAGCGCGAAATTCAGTGCAATTCTTAGTATCGGAAATCGAAGCACAATAAGCTGGTGGCTATACTTCGTCCCAAGTCTGCTGGTGATCGTTTACATTTGGTCTAGTTACCACCTCGGTCAGCCGAATCTTGTTTTGCTCGCGCTGATGCTGTGCGGTTTCGTTTCACTGCGCGCAAAACGCCAGGTTGTGGGCGGCGGATTCATTGCAGTCGCTGCCGCGATCAAAGCGTTTCCGATACTTGCGATCGTTTATCTGGTTTACCGGCGCTATTGGACGGCAGTAGGAAGCCTTATCGTAACACTTGTATTTCTGCTTCTGATTTTGCCTGCGCCGTTCCGTGGATTTGAGCGGCCGTGGCATGACCTGGAGAAGTGGAGCGCTGGAATGTTAAAATACAGCGAAGTCACTGTTGGGCAGCGCCCAATGCGCAGCTACACGTGGAAGAATCAATCTCTAATCGGTGTTAGCAATCGTCTGCTTCGCCATGTCGATGCAGATGCCGCTTCAGCTCCGCACCAACCCGTTTATGTAAACTTCACGGATCTTAGCTTTCGCCTAGTCAACGCGATCATTATTGGTGTCGCGCTGGCGCTCGGCTTCGTGTTTGTCACGCTGATGCCTCAGCGCGATATGCGAACCTCAGACAGCGATGCGATTGAATTTGCGCTGCTTCTTTTGCTGATGCTCATGGTAACCCCGCTTTCGTTTGGCTACTTCTATTCCTGGCTCCTGCTGCCGTTCGCCGTAGTGACGCAACAAACACTCGCTCGAAAACGCGTGCGTGTTTTGTGGTGGACCTTGCCGGCGCTGGCGTTACTGGCTCTCGGCTTGGAATTCCCACGCGGCGCACAACTCTATGGAAATACTTTTTTCGCGACGCTGCTGCTATTTATCGGACTGTCGATTGAGCTATTGCATTTTAAACAACAAACGGTATACACGCGATCAGCCGGCGAGTTGTCTTGCTAAGCGGCAATGATCGGACTCTGACGGCAGCAGATTTCTAATTTGTTCCCGTCAGGATCCTCGAAGAAGAACGCGTAATATCCCGGGCTGTAATCGACACAGATTTCCGGACCTTCCAGATTTTTTCCGCCGGCTTGCCGCACCAGTTCTGCAATACGATCGACTTCGTCCTGCGTATCGGCCCAGAATGCGATGCGCGTTCGGTTTGGCTGGTGGTTCTTGTCCTCGTCAAATGCGAAAAACTCCGACGGCTTGTCGATGCCGGCAGAATAAAAAGCATGGAAATCGCCGCCTGCTTCCGGACGTGGCGACGGTTCGTGCCGTTCACGAACAAATCCGAGTTGCGGCAAAAATTGTCCGTAAAACTTGATTGCTACCTCCATGTTTTTCACTCGCAAATCAATGTGATCAAAGCAACGCGTTTTCATTTTCGGTTCTCTCTCCGGATCATCAGTTTCAACCCAGACCAGGTTTGATCAATTGCGCACACTTTTACATCGACGAATCCGAGCGGTATCGCGACGGCCCGAACCACATCTTCCGTCACATCGGCAGGTACGCCGGACGATTTCTTTGGCCAAGAGACCCAAACTGTTGCCGTGTCCGCGATTTTCCCGCGCAAAAGGGATAAAGTCTTCTTCAACTCGCTGCTCTTTTTAGTAAAAACGTGGACAAAACCTGAGTCCGCTTTTAAGCGATCAGAGAACATCACATTTTCGGGGATGGTGCCGAGCAGTCGACGATAGTTTGTCGGCGCGTTGATTGTGACGACGTTCAGGCCCGGTTTGATTCCCAGCTTCTGTGGCAGGGGTGTTCCTGAGTAACCGGCCATCGTTATTAAGTTATTAGTTTAGCGTGGGCTTTGCGAGTGATTTCCCTTTTTGCAGTAGCCAAAGGAGAAATACACCGAATTGTCGATCGTCGGGCTGCGGAAACTAAATATACTGGATTAGTTTCCTATTTGTGCGAAGATTATGGTGGACATGAAACAGGCTCACAAGTCCCGTCCGCGAAGCCGAAAGCGCGACCGAACCCGGCAGCGAATTATCGATGCTGCACGGATTCATTTTTTCAGTCACGGGTTTCGCAGTGTGACCATGGACGATCTGGCGGAGGAGCTGGGAATTAGCAAGAAAACGCTTTACGCGCATTTTCCGGGCAAGTTCGATCTGCTCGAGGCGGTTCTGGCCGATAAACTGGCAGGCGTCGAAGCGAAGCTGAAGGAGGTTACGCGCGCTTACCCGAACGATTTTCCGGCGACTTTGCGCGAATTATTGGCCGGCACGCACCGCGAATTGGATGAGATTAAGCCGCCGTTCGTGCGCGATATGCGCCAGAAAGCGCCGGACGTTTTCAAACTCGTCGAACGCCGCCGGGCCGCGGTAATCCAGCGTTACTTCGGAAAACTCTTCATCGACGGGCAACGAACGGGAATGGTGCGCAAGGATGTTCCCGCCAAGCTGATCATCGAAATCTTGCTGGCGATGGTTCAATCGATCATGAATCCGCCGAAGATGGAAGAGCTTGGAATGATGCCGAAAGAAGGGTTTTCCGGGATTCTTAAGATCATTCTCGAAGGTGCGCTGACTACGAAAGGACGAAAAGCATGAGCGCCTTAGATCGACGTCGCGCTCGCGCGGCTGGGGCTTTGATTTTGCTGCTCGCTTTGGCTGGATGCAGCGATCGGTACCAAGACCGGTTCCAAGGTTATGTGGAGGGCGAATTTGTTTATGTCGCCTCACCGCTTGCTGGGCAATTGGAAATACTTTCCGTGCAACGCGGCGACCAGGTGACAACAGGACAGCCGCTATTTGCGTTGGATGAGACGGCCGAAAAAGCGGCCCGCCAACAGATCCAAGCTGCGCTTGTGCTTTCGGAAGCCGAGCTGACGCGACAGGAAAAACTTTTCCGCACCGGCGTGGCTGCGCCGCAAGATTTGGATCGGGCGCGTTCCGCTCGAGATCAGGACCGGAACCGGCTTGATCAAACGAACTGGAGTTTCGACCAAAAAAAACAAGCAGCGCCGCAGTCGGGTCTGGTTTACGACACGCTGTTTCGCCAGGGCGAATGGGTCGCCGCTGGCAAACCCGTCGTAGTGCTTCTGCCGCCGCAAAACATCAAGGTGCGCGCGTTTGTTCCGGAGCCGCGGGTCGGCTCGATTCATTATGGCGATGAAGTTCGCGCGTGGGTAGATGGCGTAAAAGACCCATTCGTCGGGAAAGTGAGCTACATCTCGCCGAAAGCGGAGTACACACCGCCGGTAATCTACAGTCGAGAAACGCGCGCGAAGCTCGTCTTCATGATCGAATCGGTCTTCGATCCGCAGGCGTCGGCGAATCTTCATCCGGGCCAGCCGGTCGACGTGGAGTTTAAATCAAAATGAAAAACGGTGAGCATGTCATCGAGGTACGCGGAATGACAAAGCGTTTCGGCGAGCTCACAGCGGTGGATCATGTCGATCTTACGGTGCGCGCTGGCGAGATCTTCGGCTTTCTGGGACCAAACGGGAGTGGCAAGACCACATTCTTGCGCATGCTGTGCGGACTCCTTCGTGCGGACGACGGAAGCGGAAACGTTCTCGGTCATGACGTGATCAACGAAAGTGAAACAATCAAGCGCGAGGTCGGTTACATGACGCAGCGGTTCAGTTTCTGGGAGGATTTGAGCATTGAAGAAAATCTCGATTTTGTCGCGCGAATGTATGGCGTGAAGAATCGCCGCCAAACCGTGCGTGAAAGCATCAATGAGCTAGGTCTGGCGCAGAGGAGGAAGCAACTCGCCGGCGAGCTTTCCGGCGGATGGAAACAGCGCCTCGCGCTCGCGGCCTGTCTCATTCACCGGCCGAAGTTGTTGTTGCTCGATGAGCCCACGGCCGGTGTCGATCCAAAGGCGCGACGCGATTTTTGGGAAGAAATTCACCAACTCGGAGCGCAGGGCCTTACTTTTCTTATCACCACGCATTACATGGACGAGGCCGAGCGTTGCCAACGGCTCGCTTATATCTCCAAAGGCAAGCTGCTCGCCGACGGCACAGTTGATGAGGTAATCTCCCGTGTTGGCCTAACGACTTGGGAGGTTAAGGGACGCGATCTCGCGAAATTGGCCGACGAGCTTCGCAACACTCCCGGGGTGCAACAAGCGGTGGCCTTCGGCAATTCATTGCACGTCAGCAGCACCGACGCAGCCGAACTCGAACGCGCGATCGCACCATTTCGCCGTGAGCCGTACCAGTGGCATCAAATTGAGTCCGGTTTGGAAGACGCGTTCATCAGTTTGATGGAAGAAAGAAAGCCGCATCATGAACAGGCATCCTAAATTTTCGTTTCAACGTCTGCGCGGAATCATTTCGAAGGAATTTCTGCAGATGCGACGGGACCGTCTCACCTTCGCGATGATGCTTGGTATTCCGCTTCTTCAACTCACGCTCTTCGGCTACGCCATCAATTCCGACCCGCGACACCTGCCGACTGCGGTCCTTATGGCCGATCACGGCGCGCAAGGGCGAACGCTGCTCTACGCATTGAAGAACAGCACTTACTTTGATTTCGTTCGCGAGGTGAAAACGGAGGACGAGGGCCATGACCTGCTTGCGCGCGGTCAGGTGCAGTTTGTCATCAACATTCCTCAAAATTTTAGCCGCGATCTTTTGCGCGGCGATCGGCCGGCATTATTGATCGAGGCTGACGCCACTGATCCCGCGGCCACCGGAATTGCGCTCGGCTCGTTAGAACCACTTTTTGATGTAGCGTTGCAAAATGACTTGAAGGGAATGCTCAGTCCCTTAGCTGCGACCAGTGGGCCTATCGATTTGCGTGTCCACTCTCTCTACAATCCGGAAGTCATCACTCAATACAACATCGTGCCAGGTTTGATGGGTGTCATCCTGACCATGACAATGGTGATGATCACCGGTCTGGCTATTACGCGTGAGCGCGAACGCGGCACGATGGAAAATCTTCTTTCCATGCCGACTCGGCCGAGCGAAGTGCTCATCGGAAAAATCGTGCCTTACATTTTGGTCGGCTATATCCAGGTGTCAGTCATTCTCATCGCCGCCTATTTTCTGTTTCACGTGCCGATACAGGGGAGCCTTCTGCTTCTGGCAATCGTCGCCCTCGTCTTCATCATCGCCAACCTCGCGATGGGTATCACCTTCTCCACGATCGCGAAAAACCAGCTGCAAGCCGTGCAGATGGCATTCTTCGTTTTTCTTCCTTCGATCTTGCTCTCCGGTTTCATGTTTCCGTTCCGCGGCATGCCTCACTGGGCGCAAGTGGTTGGAGAAGCTTTTCCGCTCACGCATTTTCTGCGGATCGTCCGTGGCATTCTTTTGAAGGGAAACAACGTCATCGACGTTAGCCTTCAACTTTGGCAGATCGTGCTCTTCGCGGTGATCGTGCTGGCGATCGGAATCAAGCGTTACCGGCAAACTTTGGATTAAAAAGTGCGAAGCAACAGAACAGGCAAGAAGTTTTCATCCCAGCAACTGGTCATTACGTCTATCCGGCTTTCGGTCCTTTGCGTGCTGCTCCGCAAGAAGATTGGATGAAATGTTGCGTCGCTTGCTCTTCGGCGTTCTTCCAGTCGCCGGTGCGATCGTTGCAATCTTTGCGTTACTATGGTGGTTTGGAATAAAAATGCCCGGCAAAAATATTTCGACGGCAGCGCCACTCTCGCCAAATGAAGTTACATTGCGTGAAGAGCTTCGTGCCGATGTGCAAAAGCTGGCCGGAGAAATCGGCGAGCGAAACATGCGGCATTATCCAGAACTGAATGCCGCTGCCGATTTTATCGAGAACTCTTTTTCAAGGGCCGGTCTTCATCCGCGACGAGATAGTTATGAACTCCGCGGCCAGGCCTGCCATAACATCGAGGCGGAAATTCCGGGCACGCGTCCGGAGGTAATTCTAATCGGCGCGCATTATGACTCAGTATTTGGTTCACCCGGTGCGAATGACAACGGCAGCGGCGTGGCTGCAACGCTAGCCCTGGCGCGGCGGTTCGCCGGTGGAAAACCAGAACACACATTGCGCTTTGTCGCGTTTGCAAACGAGGAGCCGCCTTATTTCTTATCGGGCGAAATGGGAAGCCTGGTTTACGCCGGCAGACGCAAGGCGCGCGGCGACAAAATGTCCGCGATGATCAGTCTCGAAACGATCGGCTATTTTTCCGATGCTCCGAATTCGCAAGTCTATCCATCGCGGGCACTCGGCGCTTTCTATCCAAAGGTCGGCAACTTTATCGGATTCGTGAGCAATGTTCGTTCACGGACGCTGCTGCGTAGTGCAATCGATCTCTTTCGCAAACATGCAAAGATCCCATCCGAAGGGGCAGCGCTTCCCCGGTTTATTCCCGGCGTGAGTTGGTCAGATCAATGGTCATTCTGGAAGCAGGGTTATCCCGGCATCATGGTCACCGACACGGCACCGTTTCGTTATCCCTATTATCATTCAGCCAGCGACACACCCGACAAACTTGATTACGGCCGGTTCACTCTGGTGGTTAGTGGCATGGAGAAAGTGATCGAAGGCTTGGATAGACTATAACCGCGAATCAGTGCCCGCGGCTACAGCAGCGTGCCGCGAAGGATGAATAGCGCGACGTTGAAATAAATTACCAGTCCGGTCACATCGACCAGGGTGGCGACGAATGGCGCTGATGACGCCGCTGGGTCGAGTCCGCAGCGGCGCAGCAGGAAGGGAAGCATTGCGCCGCTGAGAGTTCCCCACAGCACCACTCCCACAAGCGCCACGCCGACGGTGATAGCGACAAGCCAGTGATACTGACCGTAGTCAAAAATGTGCAAATATTGCCAGAGCGTGATGCGGAAGAAACCGATGGTTCCCAGAATCAGACCGAGAGCAACTCCCGAGAGCAATTCCTTTCGCACAACGCCAAACCAGTCCTTCAAGCGCAATTCGCCGAGAGCCATTGCACGGATCACGAGTGTAGTCGCTTGCGATCCCGAGTTGCCGCCGCTGGAAATGATCAACGGCAAAAACATCGCAAGGATGGCCGCCTTCTCGATCTCGCCATTATAACCCTGCATCGCGGTTGCGGTCAGCAGTTCGCCGAGAAACAGAATGATCAGCCAGGTTGCACGTTTCTTTACCATCCGCAAAAACGGAATGGTCGTGTACGGCTCGTCCAGGGCTTCCATGCCGCCGAGTTTCTGAATGTCTTCAGTCGCTTCTTCCTCGGCTACGTCGAGCATGTCGTCGCTTGTGACGATCCCCACCAGCACGCCGTTTGAATCGACGACCGGTAACGCGGCGCGATCGTACTTACGGAATACGTTGAGCGCATCCTGTTGCGAATCGGTCGCGTTCAACGCCACGAAGTTTTGATCGCGAATCTCGCCGACCTTGGTCGTAAGCGGCCGGAGCAGGAATTCGCGCATCCGCACGTCATCGATCAATTTGCCGCGGTCATCGACAACGTAAATGAAGTTCAGCGTCTCCCGGTCGCGACCGTACTCGCGGATATAATCGAGCACATGTTGCACCGTCCAATCCTCCTTCGCTGCGATAAAATCCGGCGTCATCAAACGGCCAACACTATATTCTGGATAGCCGAGCAGCGCCGTGGCCACGTGGCGTTCTTCCGGCGTGAGCAGACGGATCAATTGGCGCGCCGCAGCGCTCGGCAACTCCTCAAGAAGCGCCGTGCGATCGTCCGGCGACATCTCATTCAAAATGGCCACCACCTGCTCGTGCGCCATCGCGCGTAACAATTTCTGCTGTTCCTCGATCCCGATGTATTCAAAGACGTCCGCCGCGAGCGCTGCTGGCAGGACCCGAAAGATGATCACCTGTTCATCTTCCGGCATATCGAGGATCACCTCTGCGACATCGGCCGGCGGCCATTCGCGAAACACTTCCCGTAACGCCCCGAAATCACGGGCGTCGATCAGGCTTCTGATTTCGGGCTCTAAGATCTTGCCGACCATGTCGCGTTTTTAACACTCACCCTCGTCCAAAGCAACGGCCGCGCAGAGACGCATAGAAAAGTTACAAATGTCACAAAGCTACAAAGGGGGATGGCGGCTAAGGTTGTACCTATTTTGACTCTCCTCTGTCCGTACTTGGCATTTACCGGAAACGTTCCAAAATGTGGAGATGCCTGCAGTTGCTACAGGCCAAATGGTCCGGCGCGAGATCGGCGACGATCACGTTTGCCTGCTCGTTTTCGATCGCCCTGAGTCCGGCGCGAACATCTTCGATGCCGCAACGCTCGACGAGTTGAATGAACATCTCGAGTCTGTTGAGAATGATAGTTCGTTGCACGGGCTGATCATTACGTCGGCGAAAAAGTCGATTTTCGTCGCTGGTGCCGATTTAAAGACTCTGTTGCGGCAAGCGCAAAGCGGCGACATGCGGGAATTCATTGCTCACGGCCAACGGGTTCTGAACCGCTTGGCTGAGCTGAAAGTTCCGACTGTCGCCGCAATTCATGGTGCGTCCGCTGGTGGCGGCTACGAAGTAACGCTGGCGTGCGACTACCGGATCGCTTCGGATGATCCGGCCACGCGGATCGGACTTCCCGAGACGACGCTGGGCCTCATTCCCGCATGGGGCGGTTGTACCCGTCTGCCGCGGTTGATTGGGGTCGAGAAAGCCGCTGGAGTGATTACAAAAGGGAAACTTTATTCGGCACAGGAGGCCGGGAAGCTGGGCCTGGTCGATGGGGTCGCTTCACGTGATAAGCTTCTCGAGCTGGCGCGGAAAAAGTTGCGCGACGGAAAACGCAAATTGGAGGGGCGAGCTCCCGTAAGGCCGGCGTCGCAGAACTTGCTTCCTCCAAAGCAACTCGGGAACGCCGCACCGGAACGTGCCTGGGAAATCATCAACAAGACTCTGTCGATTTCGCCGAACCAATCGCTGCGGATGGAGTTGGATGCCATTGTCGAGCTTGGCAAATCAGAATCGACCCAAAACTTGATTCGCAATTTCTTCCTAGCCGAAAAGTATAAGAAGGGAACTTCAAAAGCGGCGGTGGAGAAGGTCGTGCACGCCGCAGTAATCGGCGCGGGCGTAATGGGCTCTGGGATCGCGCAATGGCTTAGCTCGCGTGGTGTGACGGTTATTCTGCGTGACATCGCGCGCGAGCAGGTTGATCTCGGCCTCGCGAACATTGAGAAAACCTACGCAGACGCCGTAAAGCGCGGTTTGATGACTGAGGAAAAAGCAAAGGCCGGTCGCGCGCGAATTGTGGCGTCTACTGCGCCGATGGAATTACGGGACGTGCAATTCATCGTCGAGGCTGCGTCCGAAAAATTTGAGGTAAAGAAAGAAATCTTTCGTGAACTGGGGATGCAGGCCGGTCCGAAAACGATCATTGCCACAAATACGTCGGCCCTTCCGGTCGGCAGGCTCGCCGACGCGACCGTTTCACCCGAGCACGTGATTGGACTTCATTTTTTCAATCCGGTTAGCCGAATGAAACTGGTGGAAGTCGTGATTGCGAAACAGACGTCAGACGAGACGCGCGAGCGAAGCCTGGCCTTTGTGCGACAAGTTGGGAAGTTGCCGGTGATTGTGCACGACAGCCCGGGTTTTCTGGTCAACCGCGTCTTGTTTCCATACTTGCTTGATGCTGCGGAGCTTTTCGAGAGCGGGGTGGATGCGGCCAGGATCGACGATGCGCTCGTGCATTGGGGGATGCCAATGGGTCCACTGCGACTGATCGATGAAATCGGCGTCGATATTACCATTGATATTGGCAACACCCTGGAAAAAGCGTACGAGCGGCGCGATCACGTATCCTCGGTTTTGCTTTGGCTGCGCGACGGCAAGATGCTCGGCCGCAAGACAGGCGCCGGTTTTTACAAATATGAAGGTAAAGCGCAGACGCCTAACGAATCGCTCACCGAGTGGCGGCGTGCTCCCGTTGTGACCGGGAGCAGTGGCCCCGGCAGTCACGAAGGTAGGGCAACAACCCAGCCGTCGTCGTCGTCGTCGTCCACTGGTACAGCTGAGGATCTTCCGAACCGCCTGGTCTTCTTGATGATCAACGAAGCCGCGCGTTGCGTCGAGGAGAACGTTGTCGACTCGCCGGAGGACGCAGACTACGGAATGATTTTGGGGACCGGTTTCGCGCCATTCCGGGGCGGACCGTTGCGGTTCGCGGAACATTTTGGACTAAAAAAAGTCGTCGGTGAACTGGAGCGGCTGGCACAGAGTGAGGAGAAATTTTCGCCTTGCGAGATATTGAAGAAGCATGCCCGGGATGGAACAAAATTTTATAGCGAATGAAATCCCCACTCGAAGCGCCCGAAAAACAGATCGCTGAGGAGACCAGCGCGAAAATAGAAAAGCCTGCAGCCGCTGTTATCGACACCTCGAAGATGGCAAAGGGCCAACGGGAAGCGCTCGAGCTGGCGGAAGCGGCACGCGACCCGCTCGAGGACCGCGGCAGCTTTGCCAGCAACCTTTTTGTCGGCCGTTACGATTTCAATCGGATTTACCCGTATCCAGCGCAGAGCGCCGAAGATCGCGCAGCAGGGGAAGAATTTTTGCAGAAGCTGGAAAGTTATCTGCGCGAACATGTCGATCCAGACGAGATCGATCGCACTGGCGAGATTCCACCGGAAAATTTCAAAGGACTGGCGGAAATCGGTGCGTTTGGAATCAAGGTCCCGAAGAAATATGGCGGACTCGGTCTGTCGCAATGCAATTACGGACGGGCTGCAGTTTTACTTGGTAGTTGGGATGGAAATGTGTCCGCCCTCGTTTCCGCACATCAATCGATTGGAGTTGCGCAGCCGCTGCTGCTGTTTGGGACAGAAGAACAGAAACAAAAATATCTGCCACGCGTCGCGGGAGGAGAAATCTCAGCATTCGCATTGACGGAAACACATGCTGGTTCAGACCCGGCCACGATGAGCCTGCGCGCCGAGCCCAGCCCTGATGGTAGTGAATTCGTTCTAAATGGCGAAAAGCTTTGGTGCACGAACGGTGTGAAAGCCGGGGTGCTCGTCGTGATGGCGCGCACGCCGTCGAAGATGGTAGGCGGGAAGCAGCGCAAGCAAATCACGGCATTCATTGTCGATGTCGATACACCGGGACTGGAGATCATTTATCGCTGCCGGTTCATGGGACTGCGCGCGCTTTATAACGCAGTCGTGAAGTTCACCGACGTGCGAGTGCCGCGAGAAAATATCATCTCCAAGGAAGGCGCCGGACTAAAAGTAGCGCTCACGACGTTGAATACGGGGCGACTCACATTGCCTGCAGCGTGCGTGGGCCTTTCCAAGCGGCTTCTTGAGATCTCGCGCAAATGGGCAAGCGAGCGCATCCAATGGGGCGTGCCAATCGGCAAACATGCCGCGATCGCCGGAAAGGTCGCCGAGATGGCTGGCAACGTTTTCGCCATGGAAGCTATGACATTTCTCACATCGTCGCTGCTTGATCGGAAGGCGGGCGATCTGCGCATCGAAACAGCCATGTGCAAAATGTGGGCAACTGAGACGACCTGGCGAATTGCCGACGACGCAATGCAAGTCCGCGGCGGTCGCGGCTACGAAACTGCGCAATCGCTTGCGGGACGAGGCGAGCCGCCGATTGCAGTCGAGAGATTTTTGCGAGATTGCCGGGTCAATACAATTTTCGAAGGCTCCAGCGAGATCATGCGGTTGTTTATTGCGCGCGAAGCGCTCGATCCACACTTGAAAGTCGGCGGCGCGATTTTCAACACACAACTGCCCATGTCCGAGCGCGCGAAGGCGGTTGTCAGTTCCGGAAGATTTTATGCCGGCTGGTATCCGCGTCAGTGGATGCTGAACGGCGCGGGCAAGATTGACAATTTGCATCCGACGTTGCAAGGCCATGTCGATTACGCGGCGCGGACGAGCAAACGACTCGCGCGCGGTTTGTTTCACGCCATGGCGCGGTTTGGTCCAAAACTCGACCGTGAGCAACTGTTGCTGTCGCGTTTTGTCGGGATTGCGACGGAATTATTTGCGATCAGCGCGACATGTTCTTACGCGCAATGGTTGCTTGGCCAGGGCAAACCCGCAGAGGAAATTCTCAGCGTCGCAGATTATTTCTGTCGCTCTGCGAAGACGCGGATGGATCATCATTTCGCCGGCACAATGCGAAACGTGGACAGACGCGGCTACGCTCTGGTGCAAGAGTTACTCGACGGAAAACACGAACTCTTGCGCGACGGGATTGTCTAAAGCTAGGGGCGGTTCACCTGAACCGCTTTAGGCGATCGGGTTATCGCTCTTACGGTTGACCCAGTCTTTGGCCACGGCTAATCTCACAAATGAGTATGCCGCCCGTGCTCACGGAGGCGGCTTCATCTCGAAGCCGCACCACAAAGAGCGAAAAACAAAAAGCATTATCACCGTCGAAGGTTCTTGAAGAAATCGAGCAACATGTCTTGCTCGATGGTTTCAAGATCGTTGTCGATCTCGACAAAAGTCGGGGCTCCTATTTATACAACGCCGTCACCAACAAACCGCTAATCGATCTCTATGGTTTCTTTGGGTCGATGCCGATCGGGTTCAATCATCCGCACTTCGATGATCCCACAGTACAGCGCGATCTTCTTCGTGCGGCGAAAGTCAAAATCGCCAACTCGGATGTTTACTCACAGGGATACGCGGATTTTGTCGAGGCCTTTGAGCGCGTAGTCGGGTTGCCACCGCTGGAGCGTTACCTTTTCATCGAAGGCGGCGCCATGGCAGTCGAGAATTGTCTAAAGGCGGCAATGGACTGGAAAGTGCGGAAAAACATGGCCGCGGGAAAAGGCGAACGCGGAACGCAGGTTTTGCATTTCCGTCGGGCTTTTCACGGGCGCAGCGGTTATACGATGAGCCTGACAAACACCGACCCGCGCAAGACAGACTTGTTTGCGAAATTCGATTGGCCGCGCGTTTCGTGTCCACACATTGATTTTTCATTGCCAGAGTCTGAGCGCGAAGCGGACGTGATTGCGCGTGAACAAAAGGCTGAGACCGAAATCCGCGATTTCATTGAAAAGCGTAACATCGACATCTGCGCCATTATCATCGAGCCGATCCAGGGCGAAGGCGGGGACAATCATTTCCGTGGCGGGTGGCTGCAGAAACTGCGAAGGATTTGCGACGAAAACGACATTCTTCTCATCTTCGACGAAGTGCAGTGCGGCATGGGCGCAACTGGTCGCAATTGGTGCTGCGAACATTTTAATGTGGTGCCCGACCTGATGGCGTTTGGAAAAAAGGCGCAGGTATGCGGGGTAATGGCCGGGCCGCGTATCGATGAAGTGAAAGATAATGCGTTTCGCTTATCCAGTCGGTTGAACTCCACATGGGGCGGAAATTTTACGGATATGGTGCGCTCGACCCATTTTCTGCGCATCATCGAAAAGGAACATCTGGTGGAGAACGCCGGGAAAATGGGCGCATACTTTTTGGATCGACTGCGTGATCTGCAAGGTGAAGATTCACGCATTTCTGCGGCGCGCGGCCGCGGACTATTTCTGGCCTTTGATCTGCCAGACGCAAAAACGCGCGAGGAGTTTTGGAAAGGCTTTTTCGATCTCGGGGTGCTGACGCTTCGGTCGGGCGAGAATTCGATCCGTTTTCGTCCGCCTCTCGACGTTACAACCGAGGTGATCGACGAGGCGATGGATGCAATGCGAAAATATTGCCGGAAACGAAAATGAGCTCTAACGAAACGACAGCGTTCGCTGTAGCCGAGGTCGCCGACCGCGGAAAGAGCCGCAGCCAGCGGCAACGACAAGCTTTCAAGATGCAACCTGTCTTAGAAAAACTCGGGATTAGCGACTTAAATGATGGCGTATTCGATGGCGAATGGCGCGGCGGGGGCGCAAAGATTGACAAGATTTCGCCGATTGACGGACGTCGAATCGCCAGCGTGCATACCGCATCGGACGCTGATTACGACAAGGCGATTGCGCGTGCCCATGAGGCGTTCTTGAAATGGCGTGCGACTCCGGGCCCGGTGCGCGGTGAGACGGTTCGCCAGCTTGGCAACGCGTTGCGCGAACGGAAACACGAGCTCGGTCAGCTCGTCACGCTCGAGACCGGGAAGATTATCGCCGAAGGCGAAGGCGAAGTGCAGGAAATGATCGATATCTGCGATTTTGCGGTCGGCCAGTCGCGGATGCTTTATGGTCTGACAATTCAATCGGAGCGTCCAAGTCACCGGCTGATGGAGCAATGGCATCCGCTGGGTGTCATTGCTGTGATTAGTGCGTTCAATTTTCCAGTCGCGGTTTGGTCATGGAACGCCACGCTCGCCGCCGTTTGTGGCGACGCGACAGTTTGGAAACCGTCGGAAAAAACGCCGCTCACGGCCATTGCCGTAACAAAAATTTGCGAGCGCGTTTGTAGTGAGACCGGAGCCGATCCGGCGATTTTCACTCTGCTCATGGGAGACCGCAAAACGGTCGGCCAAAAATTGTCTGACGATCACCGGATTCCATTGGTTTCAGCTACCGGATCGACCAACATGGGATTCAATGTCGCCAAAACTGTTAATGGCCGGCTGGGGCGAACGATTCTGGAACTCGGCGGCAACAACGCCCTCATCGTCGCGCCGAGTGCCGACATCGACATGGCGACGCAGTCGATCTTTTTCGGCGCCGTAGGTACGGCGGGACAACGCTGCACTTCCACGCGACGCGTGATCATGCACGAATCGGTTGCGTCAAAGGTTCGTAATAAGCTGCTTGCTGCCTACGAGAGTCTTCCGATCGGGAATCCTCTCGATCGTAAGGCTGTGATGGGCCCGCTGATCGACAAAGGCGCAGTCGACGCGGTACAAGATTCGATCCAGCGACTGAAAGATGAAGGCGGCGAAATCCTTTACGGCGGAGAACGACTCACCGTTCCTGGCGGTTGTTACATGAAACCGTGCCTTTCAACGGCTAAACCGGATTTCGAGATCGTGAAGCACGAAACATTTGGACCGCTGCTTTACTTGCTGACCTACCGTGATTTTGACGAAGCAATCGCAATCCAGAACGGTGTGCCCCAAGGATTGACGTCATCGATCTTCACAAACGATGTACGCGAAGCGGAGAGGTTCGTCAGCGCGGTCGGGAGCGATTGCGGCATTGCTAACGTAAATACTGGAACCAGCGGCGCGGAAATCGGCGGCGCGTTCGGCGGCGAAAAAAATACCGGAGGCGGGCGCGAGAGCGGAAGCGATTGCTGGAAGAGCTACATGCGGCGCCAGACGAACACGATCAATTTTTCGAGCGAGCTGCCGCTTGCGCAGGGAATTCAGTTCGGCGCAGGCGAGGGGAGCGGGACGGTCTAGCGCGCGATTGTCAGTTCCAACAGCTCATCGACTTTCTTTGCGCTCTCGATGTTCATAATGCAAAGCCGCAATTTTTCACATTGATCCTTGCCAATGACATCGCCGCCGAGCGCGGTGAATTTCACGGCGATTTCTTCCTCGGTCATCGGATCGCGCGGATCGCCCTTGGGCACATCGACTCGAGCGGACTGTGATTTGCCGTCGTTGGTTGTGATGGTGACGCGGCTCGGCTGGAACTTGGGAAAGAGTGATTCGAACTCTTCGTTCGCCACGACCTTTATCTTGTCCATGATCGGGATGAGCGATTTGTCGAGGACACGTTCTTCTTTGAATTGCAGTGGCGTGACCATTCCATCAACCAGGCCCACTGCCATGCAATAGGGCAGGGAATGGTCGGCGGTTTCTTTAGAGTCAGGGCGATACTTGTGTGGATCGCCAAGAATATCCGCGGCGCGCGCGATCACTTCGACTTTGATTTCCTTGACCTCGTCGGCTTTGAGGTTGTGCTCCTTCAAAGTCTTCATCATCGCGGTGAGCGGCGCGTGGCTCAGCGCTTCGATGGGAAAACTTTTCATCCCGCAATCCAGGATGCGATAGTGCGACTTCGGTGACGTCGGCAAATCTTTGACCAACCCTTCACCGTCGAACGTTGCCGGTTCTCCCTTGTATTGCA